>Ga0207767_1000263_pt1 | contig 44282 bp, 30 predicted proteins | sample HigsolmetaGSP17D_FD_184845 | JGI IMG/M metagenome (GOLD analysis project Ga0207767, IMG submission 184845) | High solid enriched microbial communities from the Joint BioEnergy Institute, USA - SP1-7-D (SPAdes) | ecosystem: Engineered > Bioreactor > SSF (Solid state fermentation) > Aerobic >... | reverse complement strand
CTCTCTCTCTACTCGAAAAGCGATGCAAGCAAGTCATCGACTTCTGGGCTTCGCCTGCACCTGCATGGAGAACCGATCAAAAGGTCTTCCACCCCAAACAGCTTGTTGGCCATGGCCATGCGCTCTCAGTGGTTCGGGATTCACATACATATTCAGAATAGAAGTTCCACACCCTACCAAAGGGGGCTCAGACGAGAAAGGGGGGCCAAGGTCATACATGAATACATATTCTGGATAATGGCTCTTGCAGCCTACCTAGGCCTTTTTTTTGCGGCACAAGTACATGTACAGTCGAAGCAGGACAATGGCATGGAAACTAATGTAGAAGAAAAGTTACGAATGAAACCAAATCATTCATCTATGTAGATCAAATTCAAATTAATCATTAACCATCATCCTCTGTTTTCATTTTTACAGTACAGATTAGCTGCACTAACTAAGCAAGAAAGAGGGAAAAAAATAAGATAAAAAGGGTCTCAGAGCCTGAGCTCAAATTTCCTATTTCTCTCTCTTTCTATCTAGTAAGCAAGCCTCGGTCCTAGGCCAAGGACCCTACCGCTTTCTGTTTTTGTGGACTTGCGTCGCTTAGTTTATGTCTTTCTGTCTGTCTTGTATCTGATCTGATGTGATCTGATATCATGTGTTGGACATCTCTTCGCCCTTGCCTTCGCCTTTCGCCTTCCACCGTTCATGCACTAAGTGTATTCATATCTTGTGTGCGCCCTGATTGCGCCCAGCATGAGATTAGATGAAAAGAAAAGAGTAGACAGGAAGAAAAAGGCAGTAAGTGAGAAAAGAATTCACATAGAATAGAATTCGCAAGAGACATCAGAGTAAAAAGAAAGGAAAAAAAATACATCAACCTCCCAACCAGCAGATCCCGCGCGATGAATATGCGTATGGCACCATAGAAAAGCAGAAAAGCAGAACAGAACCTTGCTTTATGCCATCAACGAAATGCAGGGGATCCCCAGCCCAGTGTGAATGATAAACGACCTTCCCAAAACTCCCAAGATGCAAAAGGGAAAAAAAGGCCCAGGCATTGCAGGGATAATATGGTGATGGGGCGGAAAGGAAACAGGTGTACGCTCGGGGTATCTCTAAGAGAAAATTCGAAATCCGTCAATCATGCAAGCCAGCCCATTCTCTCTCGAAAACCCCCGCAAAACGCCATGAACCATGACCATGAACCACCCAACCCGAGGATGTGAGCATTGCATTGTAGAAGAGTCAAGCATTGGATCAGATCATCAGGCCTCATGTCTCCAGCAACGTGAAATGACACGATTAGACGGGGCTTGCACTTGCGCTGATCGCAAATCGATCACTTGAACAGACTTCTATATTCCTGCATCCGTGCTTCCTGCAGCTGCCGCTTATCCAGCTTGCCCCGGTTCATGCTCATATCCGCCAATTGCTGCTTCTTCCTCGCCAGCTCGGCGATCTTCTCCTCGATGCTGTCTTTCATGATGAACTGGATGGTGGTCACCTCTCGCGTCTGGCCGAGACGGTGCACGCGGTCCACTGCCTGAGCGACCGCGGCCGGGTTGTACTGAGGCTCCATGACGTAGACCCTCGAGGCGGAGGTGAGATTGAGGCCAACGCCGCCGGCACCGATGGTGGCCAGGAGGACAGTGACATTGTCGTCGTCACGGAACGTGTCGAGGGATCTGTTGCGCGCAGGCAGCGACATAGTTCCGTCGAGACGGGTATAACCCGTTATGCCGTTGTCTTTGAGCGCGATCTCGATGAGATCAAGATGCGAGGTCCACGCCGAGAAGACGACGCTCTTGATTGGGCGTTCGCCTTTAGCAAGCTTCTTGTTCTCTTCCGCGGTATCGAGGAGATGGGAGATCAGCGCCTTGGTCTTCGTATGCGGGCCCTCGTATTCACCGAGAACCTTGGCATTCTTGCGGCTCTGCTTCGCTTGCGCCTGAGTCTCCCAGTACTCCTCAAATCCGGCGGGTGTGATCGTCGAATATGCCATAGGGATCCAGCCATCACAGATCTGGCATTTGATCTCCTGAGACGATGACCCCGCCTGCGCGCCGAACGATTCCTTGAATCGAGAGAAGCAGTCGGCACAAAGGACATCGAAGCATGGGAGTACCACTGCCATCGCCGCCTTCTTGTCAACAGCGCCCGTCTCTGTGTGCTTCTCCTCCAGGGGCTTTCCACACATCGCACAGACAGCTGCCGATGACTCCTGCATCAAAGAAAACATCTCGTACGCTTTCTTGTCGGTTACACCTAGCGGCTCACTGCCGCCGCTCTCTTCCAAATCGATAGCGTCATGGGCAGTCATGCCCTTGATTCTATCACGGTCTTCCTTATCAAGCAGCTCTTTCCCGTGGGCACTAACCTGACGCAGGATCATCAACGCCTTCAAGACGTGGTGGTACATTCGCCCTCCCATCTTCGTCTTGTTCTCGCCAGCGATGACTTTCATCATCACATTCGACTCCTGCCTGAAGAACTCGTGCAGCTGTTTCTCCTTCTCAGAGAATGTAAGCGTGACGATCTTGTCGTGCCGCGGTGGAAGATCGATTTTATCCTTGACTCGACGGAGAGTAAAAGAGTCCACGAGCACGCGCAGGCTCGCAAGCACGTTAGGATCTCCGTTCTTGAACCGGCTTAGGATGTGAGCCGCGAATTTGCTCCTGTCGTCGTAAGGGAAGAGCCTCAGGAACTTGGTAACCGAAACAAGATCTTCCAGCCGATTCTGGACGGGTGTCCCGGTAACTGACCACCGACGTTGACTGTTTAACCTGAAGATCGCCTGCGTTTGCGCGGCGCTCTGCTCTCGGATCGTATGCGCCTCGTCCAAAACGATGCGGAACATGTTCATCTTGGTCAATGGACTCACTCCTCGCTTCGAGCCCCTCCCGGATAGCTCGCTGAGAACGATGCTGTAAGTCGTGATGACCAGATCATACTTTGACAGCTCTTCAACGTCGGTTGTTCTGGAGGATCCATGAAAGACATAGTATGAAATGGCGTTGGGCTTCAAATGCTCCTTGATCTGCATGACCCAGTTGTTGACGGCACTGAGGGGTGACACGAGAAGCGTTGTCCGTGTATTGCGGATGCCAGGTGAGCTCCGAACGAGCCCCGGGTGGGGTATCATGCTCTCCCATTTTCGAGACTCCGGGAGCGTCGCAGCAACAAGGGAAAGGATGCTCAGCGTCTTCCCCAGGCCCATCATATCTGCCAATAGGCCACCGAGGACCTGAGGCGGCTCTTCGTCGACAACTGTCCCGCTGATTATTTCTCGATAGCATTTCGTGCCATTGGCCCGATAAGCAATCCTCCAGAGGGAATTGTTATCCTCTTCCCTGGGTCCGAACCTACGAGGTTTCTCCTTTTCAGTCATGAACCACAGCGCCTGCTTCTGATGGCGAAGCAACGGCGTCGAGACAAGAGGCGGTGGTTCCATCTCCGGTAGATTCTCCGCGCTCTTGAGCTGATCGAACATCTTCATAACAGCATCATTCACCTCCTCCGCCGTGCGGACCTCGTAACTGACATTCGGACGTCCACGAGAAGTCGATGGTGTGTACAACGGCTGCGCGCGTCTCCTCTCCGCGTGGGGATTGAAAACTGGAATGCCCTGTTCGACCATGTTTGGAGTGCCCAGCCATACGTTGCGCTGGCCAAGATGCTTGCCGACCAATTCAGCATCCTTTCTCAAGCCGTAGAGGTTGATCGAGACGCGGTACAAAGCAGAGCATTCCTGCCACGGCCATTCATCTTCCAGTCGCCTTCGAACATCCAAGCGAGCCGTCATTTCGACTTTCAGAGCCGGCGAATCCAGCAGCGGTACGATCGCGGCTGCCGTCTTCGCGTCGACTGTCCCGAATATCTGACCATGAGGGTCTGAAACCTCGATCCTATTGCCCTGGCTAGGATGGTGGTGCACCCCAAGCTTTATAGAAGGCCAGTCGTGCGTCATTCCAAAGATGTTCTTAATACCCGGCTTCGGCACCATGTGTGCTTGGATCATGGCGTGCTCTATTTTCCCATAGCAGACCTTTTGAGTACTCAGATTGATCGACCCCGTGACTTGCAAGTCGTCGTCGTCTTTGGCTGGAGTAGTAGCAGCAGGCGTGGAATCTATACAAACGATGAGTGTTAGCAAGAGTAAACCACTTGAGTGAATTAACGCCTAAGGTGACATCCTCACCGATGGTCAGATCCACGACATTGGGCGTAGCCGTAGACGGAGTGTCGGACCTCCCTTTGTCCTCCTTCATCCATTCCCCGAGACCACTGTTCCCGGAGATCGCGAAATTTCCCTTCTTCCCTGCTGCGACCTTCTCTTCCTGATCCTCGGCGGTCTTGACGCGCTTCTGCGGCTGGTCCTCGCGCCTCTCTACACCGTACATATTTTCGATGAGGCGCCTATGACCACCTCCAACGGCATCAGCGTCAACCTGCTCGAAACTGCGCTTCCTATCGCTAGCCGCTTCTTCTTCAACGTCGTTCGTCGCGTCTTTACCGACGAACTCGAACTCGAGGTCGGGCCTGGCTCGGGACTCGTTTTGCGCAGACAGGGTAGCATTGCTCGAGCTTGCGGGCGGTCGATTCGACGTCGACTTCGTCCTGGAGGAGGACAGCTGATCCCTAGGACTGAGCAGCTGGCGCGCCACTGATGCTGTGCTCGCCGGTGTGGCGGTGTCTCTGGGGGAACTTGAATCCTGCTGGGTTGTTCCTTTGAGAGGTGAGCGGAACTGATCATTCACTTCTGAACCGGTGGTGTCATCATCGCGAGGTGAGGCAAGGGTGAGAGGTCGAGAGATTAAAGAAGCGGGAGGTTCGCTGCTGGCTCGCGCAGCAACAGTGCCATCTGAAATGGGTAAAGGAGAAGATTCCGGGTCATTACCATTGGCCTGCATCTGTCTCTTGTACGCCCGCGGGTCGAGCAGCATCGCGGCGTGGGACGCCATTATGGCGCTGGTGTCTTTCTTGTCTTCACCTTGGTATCCGGGATGCGCCAGTTGGTTGAGAGACGGGTAGCTGTTCGGCAGGTCCGCGTGGATCGACTGAAGCAGAGATGAGCTAAAGTTGCGATGGGACCCTGTTGATAATGCGGGGAAGGCTGATCGAGGGCATCGAGGACCTTGAAGCGAGAGACGCAGGTTCCCGGCAGTCGACGAGCTGTTGGCTGGACATGCCAACTGCCGGAGGTGGAAGCGTTATGAATGAGAGGTGTTGGAGAGTCGAATAGATCGGATTAGACGACAGCCACAAGCAGCTTCACATGGTGCAGAGAGAGAGTCGAGGCGATGGAGAGAGTCGGAGCGGCGCGCTCTCCAGGCGCACGCCCGCATGACGCACCGAGATCTATCGCGGTGCCAAGAGATCGATAAGATCCTCGGCCGCATCCGTCCCTGCGCGCTACACGCCACACAGCTGCACAACACATGCGAAAAAAAAGGCAAAAAGCAAAAAGGTATATTGGCATTAGTCTTTCGTAATATGCTACATTGCAAGCTCCCAAACTGAGCCCCTCTTGACCCAAGAGATTAAAGTCGGCATGAGTGTCTATATACAGTGGAATGTAGTGCTTTTTCCCAACCGGTGCTGCACACACGTACAAATAACTCCGTATTCTCCGGCATTCATCCCATTTTACCATGACCACCCGCTAAAATGGTGAGCAATAAAGAAGAAGAAGGATAAGAGAGAAATTCATGTCTTAGCACCACGTGAAGACGGGGTTTTTGCTCTTCACGGCTTCGAGGCGCTCAACGATAACCTTTCGCGCGTGCCCTTCCATGCCCTCAGCAGCGGCGTACCCGAGGTCGCCTTCAAGGTCATCCACCCCGAACATGGAACTGTAGCTGCCGTGCCGGTGGTGGAAAGAACGGCGTTTCGAGTGCCGCCTGGAGCCTCCCCATCGCCCGAAGTCAGATGCTTCCTTGTCAGGTCGAGGAGGGAGTGTGGCCCAGCTCTGGGCCAAGTCTCTCCTATCGTCCATCTCGTCAAGGCTGGTATAACCACCTTCACGGCCGTTGACAGTGGCGGGGCTTCCTGACTCTTTCCTTATCTTTCCATGCTCTGTGGAGTTGCGGCCACGAGAGAGCTCGAATCTGTTCGGATTCGGGAGCTCATTGGATGGAGATCCGAAGCTCAACAGATCATTCTCTTGTCCAGGATCAGAGGATATGGCCGTACTGAGATCCATCTCCTCTTGCTCCTGGCTACGTTTCCTCACTTTGCGTCGCTGCTTGTCCGTAGATGGCACGCGAAGCGGGATGGCCACGGGAATTTCTACCAGGTCATCCCAGACGCAGACTCTCATTCTCCTTGTGAGCTCCAGAGGGCCATGGTCCGGCTGCTTGAGCGTCTCCACCACATTCCAGGCCTGGCCCTTCATGACCGCTATTTGCCTTGCGAACATGCTCTCCTTGAAATCAGCATCCTGAGAAAACACCTTCCGTAAAGCTGTCTGTGTGCCACTCCACCATGCGGTGGAAGTAAGAATCGGCAAGAAATGGTCCCTCGTTTTCTGGGAGAATGGTTGTCCGATGAGGGAAACGGGAAGAAAGAGCCATCCGAATGGAAAGCTTCGCCACTGCAACATGTTAGCAGCAGTTAATACCTCTGCAAGGAGATGCGGACCGACTTACAGCGTCTGGATGTTTCCACGGCCATGACAGACTGTTGTCAATGGCTCCTATCTTAATCGAGGCAGCGGGTTCTTGCGTATTGGAGGGAGTGCCCGTACGGCTGATAACCATGGTCTCGTGTCGCTTGTAGGGATGGGATGTAGTGTTTGTTCGTTCCGAGTTCACAGATCTCGGCCGTGGTGGGAGCATGTGCTCATCGTCGTCGTCGTCAGGGTTTAATCCGTTCATTTTGGGAGGTTCTGCCAGAATGGATACCTCCTCGGTTTTCCAGTCAACCTTAATCATCCAATTATCCAAACCGCGATCCGTATTCCGCATGATGTAGTCCAAAATAACCAGCTTTTCCAGCTCTTCCCTAAAGGACTGCTTTAGGTTTTCGCTCCAGAAGAATTTGCGCTCGTTCGTCTCATCCTGCGACGAAGATGCATCTCCACTTTCATACTCATCATCTTCATCATCAGATTGAATCCCCGACGGCCGACAGGCTTCGTTCCATGGCCGCTTCTTCCGTTTTGGAGCGTCCTCCGCACGGAACCCAGAGTTCGTCTGGTCAGGCCACGGATGCTCTCGCAGGAAGACATTCGCGTCTTTAAACCCCTTGAGGAACACCTGGAAACTGCCCACCTTGGGAGGCAACGGCTTCTTGCCTCTCCATGCCTTCCTCCGGTCCCAGAAGTCGTAGTAGAACGATTTGGACGACAGCCATACGATGTCGGTGTAAGGAACGAGGTTCGTGCGCAAACGAGAGTCGAGGACGTACGCCGCAGCTTCCGAGACGTAAGATAGGTTGGGTATGAGACACGCCCGCCCGAAGAAGCAGGGGAACAGGTTCCTGTGTATCCACTTGGTCCACTTGGGGTTCCGCGAGGCATACGGTTCCTCGTCCTTAGGCTTGAAGACCCCCACGATTTTGCCCTCACAGTTGCGCGCGAAGTAGCTACCGGAGCTACCTTGGGAGATCATCTTCGGGTGTATCCCCATATCGATGGCGGCGCGGACGCTCTCGACGATCTTCTCGAACTCCGCGCGGGCCCTGCGCTGCTCGCCCTCGAATTCCTCGGACTCCAGCTGCTCCCGGGTGAGGGGTCGAACGCCCTCGGGCGGCTGGAAGACGGTGTGGTGGATCTCGAGCTGCTCCTCCTCGAACGTCTTGCCCTTGACCTTGTTGATCTTGAACTTGGAGGCGATCTCCTCCGCCCACCGCTCCAGACGCGCGTTTATGGCCTTGATGTCGACGCCGGCCGAGTTGCTGCGGCCTCGACGGTGGTAGTAGCCCGAGTGCCTGCGTCGGGCGTCGGGAGGCGACGACAGGCCCGACGCGTGCATCTGGGCCCGGGACGAGATGGGTGCATAGCGGGGGGCCGAGTTGGAGATGGTGTGAGGCACATGGTACGGGTCGTCCTCGTCGGAATCGCTGTAGAAGCCCAGGGCTCTCTCCTCCTCCGCCTGGGCGAGGCGGGCGTAGCCAGACGTAGCAGGGCGCTGTTTAGCTGGAGGCATGGCGACAGCTCACAGAGCGGAGCAGGCGACGTTCATCGAAAGGGGAAAGGGGAAATGAAAACAGACACAGACGGAAAACAATAGAGAACGGAGACATTAAGGCATCACGGGGGGCGAGAGAGGGGTTGTGCAAAAGAATTGCCAGCGCCCCTTGGGAGAGGAACTCGACGACCTGGGGTCTCCGTAGAGATGCGCAGGCGACAGCGTATCCGGAGCTCGCCCTCGCCGCACCAGCCACAGCCAGGAGAACGCACCGCCACGGCCCTCGTCCACGGCGGCGGAGGCGCCGCTCGTGCTCCACCCGCGGAACCCCTTAAAAGAAGCATCTCCCATGCTGCCATGCTCAAGGAGAACAAGCAACGGGATCTACCTCTTTCATGTCATAATCGTAGTAATACTCGTAAAACAGCACTACTGATTTCACGCCCAGGCGGTTCATCTGCCAGTTCAGCTGAGTGGCAGACTAAACCTATCGCCTGTTTCATCGTGAAATCTAAGCACGCGTCACTAAGTCCCACAGAACGCCGGAATACACCTCTTAGCCCCCGGTCCGCGGCCGCCCCAAGGGATGCGCGTGGCTCTTCCGGACGCTCTATCGAAAACGAGATACGCAGAGGGGCAGAAAAGGGTCAAGGATCGAAGGCGCCGAAGCTTCAGAGAACAGGATCTTCAGGAACCCGCCCGTGGGCTGCCCCGTGCAACTCATGGCCGAGGCACAAGCATGCCGAAGAAGCCCGGCTAGACTGCGGGAGCATGCCGCTGGTATCAGCTCCCGGCGATTAGCAGATTCTGTCAGATCTTTCAGGTCGTTCCTTGTGCTCCGTGTTGCCAGGACGCAAGTGACATGCGATGTCGTTGCGAGGGGCGTGGTGCATGCTGCCCAAGAGACCTGTATCACAATCATTAATATCCAGCCAGTTGAGGACATCATGCACGCCGGATTCAGGGGACTCTCCAGAGGACGCTTCTTATCCGGCCGGGTGGGTATCTTTTTTAAAAATAACGACACTTATCGGCGCGTGGTGAATAAAGGGGGAGACGATAACGGCCCCGGATTCCCTCCACTAGCCACAAACGGCAGCGAGGCAGACTCGATTAGCAAGAGACACGATCCAGGCATCCAGTGATCTCAAAGAGCCTGGCCCGGCCAAGCAGCCGTCCGTAATAGACCGTTGACGGGGAACGGGGATGCGCCCACTGGCCGTCTGCGGATGGAATAGTCGTAGTTGAGACTCGTTGCTAGACAGTTGGAACGCTACTGCGTACAAGACGCTGTGCAGCGATCGTCCCGCCGGCTTGGATCGATCTCTCCTCTCTCCTGTCCGCTCTGCCTTCTACAGACAAGCTGTCTTTTTACCACAGCCTGCACCGCTTCTCTCGCGACACCTTTGTTCTGGCATCTCCATTACTGCTCTCCCAACAACCGTCGTTCCTTGCTGTCCTACCTTCTTTTCCGTCACTCCTTTGACAGCCCAATTGAACGCCCTCGTTCCTGATCTCCGCGTCCCGACGTCCCACGAGGCACTGTACAGTACTTGTACTCCATACCGTTCATCCCAGACGTAGAGGGATCTATCTAATCTTAGTCGACTTACTGCGTCGTGAAGAGGCTCACGGTCTTGCCGCGAGTCCATCGAGTCTAGCAGCAGCAGCAGCAACCTCGACCGTCCTCCCATTTCTCCCGCTCCTCCGTTCCTCCTCCCTTTCGAGTCGATCGAGACCGTCAGGCCTCGATCAACACCACCTTCACCACGGCTTCCACAGTGGCTCCCCTGCTCTTCCGGGCTTCGCCCATCGATCCTGCTCTACACTCTCTGCCGCCGCCTGGCTCCCCGTCGCACGATCTCTCCAGCTACAGCACCACCAGCCAGCCCGTCGACAGCCAAGCGACATCTCCCGGCGCTGCGGCGGCCGCAGCTCCGGGCATCTCGCGCCCACCGTCGACGTCGATACCGTTTTCCAGCGCGTTCCCCGCGTCTGGCAGTGTTGGGAACAACGGGGCCGCTTCTGGCAGCGGCGGCGGGAGCGACAGCACGCCTGGCAGCAGCAACAGTAGCTATCCAGTATCCAGCTCCATCCCCCCGTCGCTTCCGGGACTCTCTGCGCTGGCGTCGGTCGCGTCCGCCCCGACCTCGCAGCTACGGTATGTGCTGAGCGTACACCCTGTCTCTCCGGGGGGTATAGGCCTCTGGAGCAGATGCCGGCGTGCCCTGGCTGCCTCAGGATCGTCGAGGCGCTGGGCGAGCATCCCAGAGGCTCTTGAGTGATTGACTGACATCTCACGTGGGCAGAGCCTCCAGCAATGCCGGCTTCAGCGTGACGAACATGACCTACGCGACGTCGTCCCCGGGCGCGACGACCGGCGGCCAGGGCAACACGCCGGTGAGTATCATCTTTTCCGTGCCTCTCTCCGTGCTTATCGTCCCCCAAGCCCGTTTGTCCTGCTGCGCTGTCCTGTCCGGCCTGCTCTGTTATCAGCAGCGCCGGGCGCCGACGCGGTCTTGGCGCCGGTCTTCCCCCTTCGCAGCCGCGCCCGGCTCTGCACCACCCGCTTTTCGTTCCCTTATCGCGCCAGACAATCAAATCTCTCCAGATCTTATCAACACCGCACATCCACCCTCTCCGTCCGCCATCACCACCTAGCATCCTCCCTCTCTCCCTCTCATCCGCTCTCCCCTTCTCTCCTTCCCTCACAACACAATGGCGACCGCATTGACTGATCAGAAGCGACCCCAATTACAGCCAGTCTGTCAAAATTGCGGCACCTCTACCACTCCCCTCTGGCGCAGAGACGAACTCGGCTCCGTCCTCTGCAATGCCTGTGGCCTCTTCCTGAAGTTACATGGACGTCCCCGTCCGATAAGCCTAAAGACGGACGTGATCAAAAGCCGCAACAGGGTGAAGACGGCTGGGCAGGGTCCCAAGCGCAAGGTGAGTGCTCGGAGAAGAGTTTTTATCCTTTCCACCCTCCCATCGCACCCTTGCTGACCCGCGTCGCGTCCCAGTCTGGAGGTGGCGTCGATGCAAACGGCCTGTCTGCCTCGAGATCGGATGCCGGAACGCCTCCCCTGGGCTCACAGCCATACCGTCGCGCGTCGCGAAAGACGTCACCTGGCCCGTCGGATCGCTCCAACTCTCCCGTGTCACGCACCAACACCCCCGGCGTGCCTCCCATGCAGCAGCACAACTCCAACATCGCTCCGCAGCACATGTTCGATAGTGTGACCGTAGGAGACCACAACTTCAATCAGTCCACCACCCTGCCGGCTCTGCAGCTGCGGCAACCATCTCCCGGCTCGACATCCTCCGTTGTCGACCGCCACCTGGAAACACCGCAAACGTATGAGGGTCTCCTTGCTGCCAACACGTCTCTAAGGACGCGCGTGAGCGAGCTGGAGGTCATCAACGAGCTCTTCAGGGGCCGCGTCGCGGAACTCGAGCAGAGTGACGCGAGTGCACGCCGGTCAGAGATGATCGTCCGCGACTCCGAAGTGCGTCTTCGACGGTCCTTGGAAGACGCTCAGAGACGGGAGGAAGAGCTCAAGCGTCGCATCAGTGAGCTAGAGCAGCAACTTGCCGAGCGCGACGCGCAGCTCAACGCCTGCAACTACAGCAATGGCTCCGGTGAACCTTCAACGAAGAAGCTCAGATTATCAGACGTGGTGGATTACCCGTCCGCTGAACCGTCCAAATCGCCAAAGACCGTCTAGCACTAGGATGCGCGTATGACCTTGGCGGGCCGCCAAGTGTTCCGTCCTCATGACCACGAATCAAACATTCTTTTACACCGCAACCTGACTTCGTCTCATCTTTTTGATACCCCTTACGACTCTTGTCACTGGCTGGAAGCAAAGATTACCTAATAATATATTTTTGATTAACTCAAATTCACACGTTTTCTACCGCCTTCGTTCCCTTCCCGTCGTGTCTTGCGTACGACCTGTCGTGTCGTACATGTCATAGTTCTACGGCGTTGGGATTACAATTAAAAGAAAAGGAACATGTCGAGAAAGAACAAAAAAGGGGTAAAATCTTTCGTCTTACTATGTTTCTCATTTCAAGCTAGTTTTTTGGTTACTTTTTACATCTGTCATCTGTTCTGAAAGTGCTAGGGAATGGGAATCATGAATATAGAGGGGTACGGGAGGTAAAGGGTAGCAGCAACAACAGGATTGGACGACTCGGTAATTCTACCAAGCGATTTGATTTCCCATTATAATCACACACTCTCTCTTTAAGCATCATCCTGAGCCACTTGCACGGGCTTCGAGTGCATCGTTTACATTTCACTCCCCTGATCAATTCAAAACGAAAAAGAAAAAAATTGTCACCGTCTCGTCTCGCTGGTCAGGCTTGCCGCTCTTCTCTCTCCTTCTAACCTGTCGTTTATAAGTAAAAAAATTTTTATCTATCTAGCTCTTACCATTCCATCTAACTGCGTTAGCTTTTTTTTTTTCATTATCTATCGCACTGCCGTCTTGCTAGCAATTTTCGTCTTCATTTCCATTCATCAATCCCTTATCGGTTGTAATACTAATTGCTTTCTATCTTCACTCAGCGTTTTGTCATCTGTCGGCTACAACTGCCTACCTGAGCCAGCCGATTTTATTATGATCCCTGGCAGGATAGCATAGCATAGCATAGCTTGGAGCCGGTATCTGGTCCATCCATGCGAAATGGGGGCAAAAAAAGGAAAAGCAAAGGGGAACGATGTGGATACTCCTCTTTTTATACTTACGTTTTATACTTATCCAACCTATGTAAACGGGGACTAAAAAAAAAAAGAAAAACAAACGAGCAAGCGAACAAGGTTAATTGGAGCCTGCTGGTAGTAGATACAGTACAATCGATGCCTCTAAGTCCTGCCATTATATGTACATGAGGGTACATACAGTATGAGAAATAGTAGATCGATTGATCAATAAGAATCGCTGCGGAAAGAGTATCTACATACCTACCTACCTGATAACTTCTATCTGGTTTGTTACTGTTCTATGTATGCTCCTCGTTCCTAATCTAATCTCCCTGGGACTGCTTGACTAATGACTGCGACCGCTGTCACTTGGTTAATGCAACCAGTCTGGCAGCTATTGGTCAGTTGGAACTTCAGATGGGAAGAAGGGGGGTAGGGCGAAGGTGGAGGGGGCTTTCGCATTAATATTGTTGTCATGTCCATACGAGGTGCTATTGACTTTTTTTCATGGATAATTGTCAATCACTGGTTGCAATTACTGACTGACTGACTGTCTGTCTGTCTGAAAGTTTCCGCCTGGCCCGGGAAATCAATATGCCAAGGGAGTGAGTGGTCATTATTGTTCGGGACTGGCTATATATAATAGTAAGTAGGATCTACGAGGAGCAGTAGTGTATATACTCTTTACTCTCCCTTCCCCCCTCCCCCCCTTTCTCAAGCCGATCAGAGATAGCGACCAAAAATACCGCTTGACTACAAAAAAGGCAAAGGCCACGAATTGTAATCAAATACTGGTATTTCGGCTTTCTGAAAAGAGAAAAAAAGGAAAAAAACCAAGCGAGAATATGAGTAGTCTGAAACGACGTTGTGTACTGAACGGAAGGACCCTAACTAAGACTAGATTAAATAATACATACAGACAGACAGAGGCAAATTACACAAATAAAATAAAGAAAGAGGTATCCAGGGCAGGCTATTGGTCAGGGTGACACGCCGCTCGACGACGGCTCCCCTAAGTCTATGTATGTTCGGACAAGTCTAAACAAAAGAGTTCGAGTCAATATATGAATTGCACCGCCCATTGCCCTTAGTAAGTAGGTATTGGGGCTGGCGCTCTATTCCAAACTGGCTGTAAAGCTCAAGCTCAAGCAAGACGCTCATGCTCGACTTTCCCGTGAACCGGGATGTGCGCCCGCTTCTCTGTCCAGATACTCCAAAGACAGACGACAATTCCAGCGATGCCGGAGAAGAAGGTCATGTAGTACGCGGCCTGGTAGCACCCCAGTCCGTCGCGGCAGTCCCGCTCCCCGCTCGGCGCGACCATCGAGTGGTTATCGTAGATGTGGCCGTACAGGAGGTTGAAGACATTGCCGCTGATCACGGGCGCAAGGGTCATGACGCCCCAGTTCTGCGTCAGACCGCCGATGCCAAATGCGTGCGCGACCAGGGACGGGAAGACGCCGAAAAGGAAGCCGTACGCGAGCCCGGTGCACCCCGAGACGAGAACCAGCTCGTGCGGGTTGGATATCACCGAGCCTGCAAGTTGGGTAATCGTGAAGACGACTGCGGAGATGAAGAGGCACCAGAAGCGAGACATGTTTAATTTCTTGACCAGAAGGTCGGAGCCAATGCCTGTTGGAAAGCATCTTTTTAGCATCTTCATTCAATGATGACGGAAAAGCTGAAACAAAACTTACCGCTAAGGAGACGGCCCATGAAACTGCAGATGGATAACACGGACACATGCATCACTTGCTGCTGCGTGATGAATTTAGAGTCGGCGCTATCGTCATAGTACTTCCAGAGTGCTTTGACCTGTTATCACTTAGTATGATTCATAGAGCTCCAGGGATAAGCTCAAATAATTATCTCACGCTGTTGCCAATGTTGCTGTGGAGATAGTCAGTAACGATCTCATCAATTTGATTTCATTTTATATGGAAAGAAAGGGAAAGGGCTGGGACTAACTTTATAGTCATCAATCCAATACCAGACAGAAGGCCCATAATCAGAAAAAGCTGCCAGAACTCTATTCTAGGGAGCAGAGCTAATCCTCTTACATCTGGATGATGTGAGTCGGGATCATCATGAGCTGTCGCCTCTACGCTGTCGAAGGGGTCCACAGAATTTCTCGACACGACTTTGGAAACCAAGGATGATGTCTCGTCTGTGTTTGGTCCATGGGCAGCCAGGCCAACATTTGAGGCCTCGGAATACGACCTGATGTGCCCTGGGGGTTGTGGTTCAAAGGCAGTGCTCTGCGTACCTGTTTCATCTGGTTCATTATAAAGTCGACGACTCCGCCTCGACTCGGTCACGTCGCTCGGTTCGTGATGTGGCAATGCAGAATAAGATCCAGAAGTAGGGATAATGCGCATAAACAGCGATGAAACAAGGATCATTATCGAGGTGCCCAGCGCCAGGAGAAGTAGAAACTGACCCGTATCGTCCTTGAAGGCAAGGTTGGATACGGTAGACCAGAAAAAGGCACTCAGCCCGAACGCTGCAAGGGGAAATGCAGTCGCCGTTCCTCGATGATCCGGGAAGTTGGAGGCCGCTAGCTCTTTATGTTAGCTTCCGCTCTTCTTTCTTTGTTTCATTCGAACCTACCTGTCTTGATAGCTGCTGAAAAAGCGGAGCAGCTTCCAAGTCCCGTGAGGAAAGCGAACAGGAGCAGAAACGGGGTAGCCATCGATCCCTGTCCATTCTTGTAGGCTACCAGCAATGCGTATCAATATAAGGAATCTCCCAACGACCATGGCACGGTGACAAACCTATATAGATCGGGTAGTACCCTACTCCGAGAGCCACTGCTCCGATTAAGATAGCCAGTCGTGGACCTCTAGAATCAATAACCAAACCCAATGGCACCCCCGATGCGTACATTCCCAGGTTCCCAGCCGTGCCCTATGGGTATAAGCCGAAGGAAGTCGCTTCAACGGTGGGAGGAGCTCACTATCAGATTGCTTTCTGTCGATGACAGCTTCATCCGCTCTGCGAATTGAGGCGCCCATGCTGAATATGCGTACTGTATGAACGTCAGCGATGTATTTCTCTTTGGAACGACAGCGGGAAACAACTTGGATAGTCGTACATTTGTTCCACAAGCCAGGGCGACAAGAGTTCCCGCAACAACGGATATAAGCCTCTGGGTTCTAAGTCCTGTTCCAGTCATGATGACTTTCTCCGGTGCCATTGCACCTTTCGTTATGGTTGTTGCCTTTGCTCATAAACGAGAAGGCGTGCACTGACACCGAGCCTGGCCGCGCGTATCTGATAGCATTGGGATCCACCGATGGCCCCTGGCAGCTCTTGTCACTCCGCGCGGAGTATTATGCCAGAACGCCAGATATTATGCCAAGCTATGCAAACCGGGAGCGGGGATGACTGCAACGCCTCAGCCGGAATGATTGAGAAACGACCGTTTCCAAAGAAGAGGCCACGATAAGACAGGAGACAGTGTCTCATCTCCGTCTGATCAGCGTCGGACTGACCCGCCGTGGTTCGGATAAGCCATCGGGCGCTTATGTAAGGCGCGGAGTGACGACAGGCGGCCCATCGGCTTCCCCAGCTCGCGTGCCTTCGACTTCATCATCCAACATCTACTACTGTTGGCGTTCACCATAGCTCTATCTTTCACGAGCCCGTCAAGATGGGGGCTCTACTATCTTTACCGCTCATGGCGGTGCCCAGTGTCGGCACGGTATGTTATCGGCCCTTCCCCATAGTCCCAACTCTTCTAACCCCGCCTGTGTCGATCAGCTCATCTCAGTTGGAGCTTCCTGCTGCGGAGCAGCAACTTGTTCAGCACTCTGCAGCGCATGTGGGAAATTTCAGAGCAGGTAGGTCCTTTGCCTTTTCACTGCCTTGACGTTGCGCTGACTCTGGATAGCATGGCTACGAGAATCGCCTATGCTTTGATCCTCCTGATCAATTCCATCGTGTCCTGGATCATGCTCACTCCTTGGGCACTCAAGAAACTCGAGCATATGACCCTCGATTACATGGAAATAAGATGTGACGGCAAAGAGTGTTATGGTTGGGTGGCCGTTCATAGAATCAATTTCGGCCTTGGCCTCTTCCACCTCATCCTCGCGTTTTTGCTCCTCGGTGTCAAAAACTCCAAAGATAGCAGGGCGGCTTTGCAGAATGGATACTGGGGTCCGAAGGTGATCCTCTGGATCGGCCTTGTAGTCATGTCGTTCTTCATTCCAGAGTCATTTTTCTTCGTTTACGGTAACTACATTGCCTTCATCTGCGCCATGCTGTTCCTTCTGCTTGGCCTTATCCTCCTCGTGGATCTCGCACATTCCTGGGCAGAGCTTTGCTTGCAGAACATCGAGGACAGCGATTCTCGACTGTGGCGCGCATTGCTGATAGGCTCGACACTCGGCATGTACATCGCTTCGATCGTGATGACCGTTCTGATGTACGTTTTCTTTGCTTCGAAAGGATGCTCGATGAATCAGGCCGCTATAACGGTGAGTCTTTAGAAGACCTAGATCATTACGGGCTCAGAGGCTGATCTCTGCAGATAAATCTTATTGTTTTCCTGATTATCTCTATAGTGTCAATCCAACCTGCGGTGCAGGAGTCTAACCCTCGAGCCGGATTGGCGCAGGCAGCTATGGTTACAGCCTACTGCACGTATCTCACCTTGTCAGCCGTCTCCATGGAACCTGATGACCACCACTGCAACCCACTTATTCGTGCTCGGGGTACAAGAACGGCCTCTGTCGTTGTGGGTGCCATTGTCACGATGGCAACGATCGCTTATACCACTACTCGCGCTGCCACTAAGGGCATCGCTCTTGGATCAAAGGGCGGCAATAACTATTCGCGATTGGGTACAGACGACAATGAGCACGGTCTCGTAACCCAACAGCCTATGAGCCGCCGTGAAATGCGCGCTGAGGCACTTCGCGCGGCTGTCGAGAGCGGCAGTCTACCTGCTAGCGCTCTGGATGAGAGTGACGACGAATCCGACGACGGATACGATTCCAGAGACGACGAGCGAGGCTCGACGCAATACAACTACTCGCTTTTCCATGTCATTTTCTTCTTGGCAACTACCTGGGTTGCCACTCTGCTGACCCAGAATCTGGATCCCGAGGCAGATGATGACTTTGCTCCTGTCGGAAGGTCATACTGGGCCAGCTGGGTGAAGATTATCAGCGCATGGGTGTGCTATGCGATTTACTTGTGGACGTTGATCGCCCCTGTTATTATGCCTGATCGTTTCGATTTCTAACGTTGTATGAGCATTGGTGTATGAATTTTTGTCGGCGTTTGGTGTATAGTATAATAGCATTCGATAAGCCATTACGTCAGGATATCACTCACTCATCCCAATAGAGGTCACGTCACCGTTTATGAACTGAATTCTGTATCGTAGAAGTATATGTTCTCGAATGCTATAATCTGTAGTCCTTTAGAAAATGTTAAGGAAATTTTTATAAAGTGGCTAGTGAGATCAGTCTTATCAGTACCGCGATATCAGGAAGCGGGTATTAGGGACGCGCGAGCTCGCGTCAAGCGAAGCGGCAACCGCATCATCTAACACCATGGGATGAACATGGCCACCATCAAGGCCATAGAGGCCCGCTCGGTAGGATTCGCATATCCCAGTCTTCTACGATGACGTCTTTCTAACTTTTGTGGATTCTAGGTCCATCAAATACAGTCCGGTCAGGTCATCGTCGACCTCTGTTCCGTTGTCAAGGAGCTCGTGGAAAACAGTCTAGACGCCGGCGCCACATCCATAGGTATGCTGCGGTTTTCTAGGAAATGACGAGTGTTCAGCAGTCTAACGCCTTTTCTGTCGGACATAGAGGTTCGATTCAAGAATAACGGACTGGATCTGATCGAGGTGCAGGACAACGGTAGCGGCATCTCACCCAACAACTACGAGTACGTCGGTGAGTTCTACACCACAAATTGGAAATATTTTAGTCTCAAATGACTGCTATTAATATATCATATATAGCTCTAAAACACTACACCTCCAAACTGTCCACCTTCGATGATCTATCTTCCCTCAAGACCTTCGGATTCCGCGGCGAAGCGCTGTCGTCACTATGCGCCCTCTCCGACTTCCATATCGTCACCGCGACAGCGGAACAAGCGCCAAAGGCTACCAGACTAGACTTTGAGATTTCAGGGAAGTTAAAGAAGACAACGGTCGTCGCAGGCCAAAAGGGAACAACCGCGTCCGTGGAGAACCTATTCCAGAGACTGCCAGTCCGGCGACGGGAGCTCGAGAAGAACATCAAGCGGGAATATGGCAAGGTTCTTGGCCTGCTGCACGCGTACGCGTGCATCAGCACCGGGGTCCGTTTCAACGTCAAGAACACCGTGGGCAAGAACAAGAACGTAGTGGTGTTCTCAACAAAGGCGAACCCGACGACGAAGGAGAATATCGCAAACGTCTACGGCGCGAAGACCCTCTCGGCTTTGATTCCGCTTGACCTCGAGCTGGAATTTGAACCCTCCGCGGCAGGGGCGAAGAAGCTCACGGGACAGGAGCCGAACAAGATCCGCGTCCGTGGGCACATCTCTAAGCCCGTTTTCGGGGAAGGGAGACAGACGCCAGATCGCCAGATGTTCTTCGTGAACTCTCGGCCATGCGGATTGCCCCAGATCGCAAAGGCGTTCAACGAGGTCTACAAGTCGTTTAATGTTTCCCAGTCGCCATTCATATTCGCGGATTTCCAAATGGACACCAATGCGTACGATGTGAACGTCTCTCCTGATAAGCGAACGATTCTACTTCACGATTCTGCAGCTCTGATCGAATCACTGAAAGATGCGCTTACACGGCTATTCGAGGAGTCGGATCAGACTGTTCCTCAAGCACAGATCTCTGCTGCTAAACAGTCTGTTATCAAGCCGCATATCGAGAAGGATCCACAAGATCATGTGGCTCCTGAAGAGCCCTCAGAACCGGAAGAAGTTTCGGAGCAGGACCAGGACAATACTCCCGCAGATGACGATGAAACGATCCAAGAGAGGAGTCAAGCTAAGATGAAGAGCTTCCTCAATGGACTAACAGGTCGCAGTGCTCGAGCAGAGGCCCACTCTTTACCTAGTTCCGATCCCGCGCCAGAAAATGAGACAGCGGAACCCCTATCAAATATAATTACCGATACAAGACCCGAAGTGATCGAAGAGACGCCTCACAATGTTGATAAAGCTAGCAATATCGGCCAAGAAGAGGAACCCACACGCTCTGTGGATAAGGTTTCCGTGCATCATACGGTGGAACACGCCGATCAGCCAGTTTCTGGGACTGAAGCTCGAGAGCAACAGATTCCAAAGCTTCGAGCGAATCCTCTTGCGGAGACTCCAAATGTAATACAAAACGCCTTTGACCGAATGCGACCGAAGCGACCACCAGCTGAAATGGCTACCATCACAATAGGTGACAAGACTGTCACCTCCATTGTCGGTAGCGGAGTTCCCAGGAAAAGAGGTTCAGGATCTGCTGGACTTGCGACTGGAGCCTCACGATCAAAACGGCGAATCCACACCCCATCGCGGCCAAATATATTTGGACAGAGTTTGAAGGTTTTTGCTGCTCCCGGGACGCAGATCGATGAGGCTCCCGATGAGGCTCCCGAGGGCGATGCTGACGAGATGGATGACTCTGAGAGCATGGCTGTCGGGGAAGATGCGCCTGCTTCACCGAGATCTGAGGTCTCGTCGGATCACCGAAGAAGATCTCCTGAAGATGAGGCAGAGAAACCGAGTCCTGATCAAGTTGCCGGTGATGACATTGAAATGGGTATTGAGGATGCGTCTGCTGGTTCGGACGAGGAGTATATCGATGAAGAAGCGAAGAAGGCACAGGACGAAGCCAGGGTCCAAGAACTGGTTCGGGAAGCCGAAGAGAGAGCTCGTCTGCCAACGGAAAGCAATATCAACCGCGCAAATAAATTGGCAAAAGGCCTGGCAAACCGCGATTCAACGGCCCATCTAGTGGGGACGATTGACGGGTCAATCTCAAGGATCCAGAGCCAGATGGAGACACTACAAAAGAACCTCCAGCCTTATGTTATTGGCCGCTCTGAGAAGTTTGATGAGGAGGAAGCAACACTTCAACAGGGTTCAGCCGAAGAGCGTCTGTTGCTGACGGTGACGAAAGATGATTTCGCGAAGATGCGGATCGTGGGACAGTTCAACCTCGGCTTCATTCTCGCAACACGATCGTCTGATGAATGCGGGTCAAAAGACGAGCTTTTCATCATCGACCAGCACGCCTCTGACGAGAAATACAACTTTGAGCGTCTCCAAGCCGAGACAGTCGTGCAGAACCAGCGCCTTGTACAGCCCAAAACGCTTGACCTCACGGCCGTCGAGGAAGAGATCATCATAGAAAACCGACCAGCGCTCGAGAAGAACGGTTTCCTGGTCGAGGTCGACGAGAGCGGCGACGAGCCCATCGGACGACGATGCAAACTCGTCTCGCTCCCGCTCAGCAAGGAGGTGGTCTTTGGCATCCGCGACCTCGAAGAGCTGATCGTCCTGCTGTCCGAGTCACCTACTACGAGCACCACTACAACATCCCGATCGGGACGATCCGACGCCTACGTACCCCGTCCGAGCAAGGTGCGGAAAATGTTCGCCATGCGCGCTTGCCGGTCCAGCATCATGATCGGCAAGCCGCTCACCCTGAAGCAGATGGAGAAAGTCGTCCGGCAGATGGGGACGATGGACAAGCCGTGGAACTGTCCGCATGGTCGGCCCACGATGAGACATCTGATGAGTCTGGGACGATGGAACGAGTGGGATGAGTACGCTAGGGAGGAAGAGGAAGAGGAAGAAGAATATGGCGGTAGCGATGATGAGCATGAGTTTGAATCAGAAGATGATGATGGCCTAGGCGTCTGGAAGAGGTACCTTAGAGAGCAAGCTGAAGTAGATGAGCAAGAGGGAGATGACGAGGAAGAAGAGCAAGGCGATTCGGAGTAAGGTATGTGTAGTTTACTGGGGCTGAGATATTTGGAATGGGCACTGTAACATGATGTTGGGTCTGCTTCATATAGTCACTGGTTTTCCGTTTTTGGGTTGGAATTGAAATGGGGGTGTGGGATTACATGCCTATCTATCTAGCGTGGGCTTTACCCCTTGCATCCATTATCTCAGATAAACACCCAGGAGAACCGGGGCTCCTGGTCACTGGAGGAGAGGAAGTAAAGCACAAAGAGTGGATAAACCATGTCAAGGTAGGTATCGAGATATCCATTTGTACCCAATGTTACCAATCCTAAGATGTGCCGAAAATAACAAGACCTTCAAAGGACAAAGGACAAACAATGACAGCTCACATGTTTTGATATAACCAAAAAATCTCAGGTAGCCTCCCATGTCATATACAATCCCTCCATTGAGTAGCTTTCAGAGCCAAGCAGACTTCCTACCACCACCTCCACCTACTACTACCAGCACCCTCCCGCGGCGCCTGTGCAGATGATGATGATGATGCCTTGGCACTATTATCCCCATTGATCTCTCCATCCTCCTCCTCTTCCTCTCCCTCCTCCCCGTCCATGCCTGCTGCTGCTGCTGCTGCTCCCTCCCCCTCCTCAGAATCTGTATTCTTCCCCTTCTTGCCCTTCCTCTTCTTCCTCTCCTTCTCCTCAGCCAACCTCAACGTCTCCTCCACGATTAACAGGTCCCGCTCGATCAGCTCCGCCCAGTTCTGCACGTCCCCGATCTCCTTGAGTCCCCGGCGCGCCTGGTCCGCCACCTTGGCCCACTGGTCGTTCTGGCGCGCCAGGTCGGCCGTCGCGCGCCGCAGGTCTGCCTCCTGCTTGCCCAGGGCGGCCGCGTTCTCGTGCAGGGTCGCGGCGCGCGCGCGCAGATCGGCGTCGAGGTTGGCGCCGACCGAGTTGAGGGCGGCGGTGAATGCGGCGCGGGCTTCGGCGGTGCGTTGCGACTGCGGGGGTTGCGGTTGCGCTTGCGGCGGGTGGGGGAGAGGTTGCGGGGTCATGTTTTCGTTGATGTTGCTGTTGCTGTTGATGATGATGACAATGATTGACACTTGTCGTCTTCTTCTGGTGTGCTTGTGTTTGTCTTGATGTATCTATCTTTCTTTTCGGGATCAGGGGTTTGGTCTGGTTCCCTTTTCCCGTTGTGCTGCGTTCTTGTTTGTGTCCAGACGGAGATAGCGAAATCGGATGCGCGATTATGAGGAAGCCCTGCAAGAAGTGATAATATATATGCCACCCGATCTATATCCGTATCAGCGAATAGCCGACCAAGTCATTCAATATCTCCTACTTTTTACATATCAAACCGCGAGCACAGCCGCCGTAGGTTGTTTGTCGTCTGGGCGCGGCTTGGATTCGATGATCGATGATGAATGAATGGGCCTCGAGAGTCAACCCCACCTCTCCTCCCGTGACACACGCTAGAAAACCAGCCTGCATAGACGCTCTATCCTGTGCCAGGCGATGCAATGACGTGAGAATATCTAGTCTGTACAGTAGGGTGTGTCAAGCTGGAAATAATATCTAAGATAGGAAAACTGCATTCTTCACACATTGACTATCTTTATACAGTTAGTCATTTCCTCAATTACATCTGCCAGTATTATCTAGGTGATTGATCCCTCAAACTGCTCAAAAGATGGCATAACCAGTCATGGAGACAAAGATTGTCAAATACACTCGAACATGAGAATAGAACTAGATGACATCTGCCAAGCTGAAAACCGATATATCCGACAGTTTCCGTCAAAAACGCCGAGCGTCCGGAGAAAAGACAAGGTACAATGATGCTTGTTTTATGAGGGAAGGTAGATGAAGAAACGAGCTTCGCTCGTAGAGAGATCAAGGAGCGAGCAACGGCTCAGTAGCGTTGCCTTGGCTGAAAACACAGACAGGAGACCAAAAGCGACCATAAAAAGGATACACAGGAAGGCAATGGTGATTAGGCATATTGTGAGTAAGTATTAGGGGCCATTGTCATGGAAATCTCTCTCCTGGCTGTATTAAACAACGGCGAGCTGTTGCAAAGGTTGACTCCGTGCTTTCACATATTGGCGAGTTCATGGTCGATCTGACGGTCGAGGAATGCCCTCCTCTCTCCCGTCAATTCAGTCTGGAGTCGTTGCTCGACAAGTGCGCGCACTGTAAGAGAGATTGTCAATGTTTGCCCAACATTCAGAGTGAAGAAGCGACTAGGACGTTCGTGTTACGTACCTTGTTTCTTGGTCACACTGTCAAGGTCAACCTCGGCCAAGCAAGCTCGGATTGCTTCAGTAATGGCAGCATCGTCTGGTCCGCCGCCTCCTCTAAAGTCGAACGCCGTGCTAACTGGCCTCGAGTTGTAGCCGCCAGCCAGTGGACTGCGTGTGTTTTGCCTTTGTCCTCCAAGCAGATTCTCAGAGCTTGGCATGAACCCCATACTATGTCTTGGACTGTCTTGGTAAGTGCTGAAGTTGCCCATAGACATATTGCGCTGGTGGTTGCCTCCCGGCTGATCCGTATATCTGGTAAAGGCAGAAAGGTGAGAGTTCCTGTTGCCAGGCGTGTTACCACCAAATGGTGCCGGTGAATTCGGTGGTATATAAGGACCCGTGCTCCGACCTTGACCTGGGAAGCCAGTCAATATGGTCGAGGCAGGCTTGACGGAAGAGTAGGTCGAGTGCATGTCATCCATCTCCATTCCGACCTCGTCAGTGTACGGGCCCTGGTAGAACTTCTCTTGACCGGCGTCAGGGTTTCCACGACGGCCGGGGAGGCCGTTGGCAAGAGCATAATCATCCCATCGCTGAAGAGGAATACTTCTTGGATCGAAAGGTTCATCCTCGACTGCAACTACACGCTTGTCTCCCTTCTCGCCAATAACGACACGAGTATTTCCCCAAGTGAAGTCGTCTTGCTTCCAGAACGCGTAGAGTGGTAGGATAAAGCTATAGATCGGGAAGGCAAGAATGTAGATGATCATCCATCCAATATGCTGCCACTGTCGTTTGATGATGAAAATGAGGGCTTGCAGTCCATAGACACCGGCCAATATGATGAGGGAGATGAGGGGAAATTGGCCCTTGTGACTTGCAACTAAATAGATCATATAGCCCAAATAAACACAAGTGGCGGGGAGGATTATTGTTCCCAGGAGATCTATCAAGACAACAAACCGCATGCTAAAACAGCAGAAGCCGCATAGATCTTTCAGCGCTGCCAGCTCGACCAGGTTGTGAATGGTGGAGTTGATCCAGCGACGTCTCTGAGAAAGAAGAACGCTCCACGTTTCAGGGGCAGCGGTGCTGGCGTAGGCGTCGGGAATGAATTTGAAGGACATGTTCGGGAAGTGCTTGGTCATGAGCGTCGTCAAATACCGATCTTCACCCAGGGACAAGAGGTTCTTCTTGTGCAGGGTGTCGACATCATTGTCTGCGTATTCCTGGATTACTTTATCTGAAATGATCAAGGGACGACCTTTGTCCGCGGTTCGTAGACGATACATGCAGAAACTGGGTACAATCAGCCTTGAAATCGGAAACCTAGAGAAAGGAAACGACGGTGCTGGGAACTTACCATCCTGGAAGACAAGTGACACTGCCAAAGAGAGATTCGAACGCCTTGACCAAATGATGAGAAATGTAGTACTCATAGACCTGTATCATAGTCCACCAACTCCGTTCCTCATTCTGAAGACTGGTCTCACCACAGATGCCGGCAATTTTCGCGTCATTTGCGCAAGCCGCCACCAGACGGTTAAGGGAATCTTCCTTCACGCTCGTATCGGCATCTACCATAAGCAGATATTCGTAGAGCTCGGGGTCAACGCCAATGACGTTATTGATCTGGTGGAACATTTCCAGCTCAAGAGGCGACATCGGGGCGCGGTGGTGGACACGATTGAGGAAGTTGAGCAGGAGGATCTGGGAGTCACGTTTGCCACGGTTTCCAGGCTTGGACTTGTTCTGTTCAGACTCCTTCCCAACCTTGACAATAACGATATATGGCACCACATTGCCCTCATACTCATACAAGCCGGAGTACACTTTGCCGTAGTTGAGTTGATCGCTCCCCTGCCCAATCGACTTGAACGGCAATGCAGGAGGATCAACCCTCGGATCCACCCCCAAGATGTCAAGAACTATCTTCGGAGTTGGACGATCATTCCCGCTACCGACAATCATACCATCACAGATAACGCAGATAAGCTTCCTCTTGTTGTCATACTGAAGCGCGGTGAGGGAATCCAGACCTTTGCGAAGCGAATCTTCTCCTTCCGTATATGCGGGTATCTGGCAAATGACAAATTTGTCCTGTGGCGCAGGACGGCGCTTCGAGCCAAGTTGGAGCGCGGCTAGGAATTTGACAAGGACAACCGCGCAGATGAGAATCGTGAAAGCCAACAATATCCAGTTGTTGACCTGGCACCGAGGCGTGTCCCTAAAATCAACCTTCCCGACATAGAACACGTTGTCGAGGCAATTGCGAGCATTTATGAACTGGACCGTGTTCTGCCACTTGTCGGTGATATCGCCGCCAGGGTTGTTCTTGAAGAGATCGGTTACGGCACTTGGGAGGAAATCGTAGGTGTCCAGATTGTTCATCCTCTTGACAGTGTAGAAATAATTCGTCAGGTCGTATATTTTCTGATCGATTATCGCCCAGTACCGTTGATTATTAGTGGCCTGCTTCTGAATAGTATCCTTGCTCCAGACTAGGTCCCCCTTGTAGTATTCCTGGATTTTGGGGAGGAATACTTTATCATACCATGTGATTTGGTGCAAGGCAGTATTCGGATCAGGCTGGTTAAGAGGACCACAGTCGTGTAAGGCTTGGGGATACTCTATGGCATTCGTGTCGTTGTTCTGCAACGAGATTGACTGATCCGTCACAAATGGCGGGCATGCCCTGGTGAGAGGAGGAGGGAAGTAGGCATCAAGGATTTTACCCGCAAACGGTTGCATATTCTGGGCATTAGTTTCAGTGGACGTATCGCTGTGCTGAAGTCTCCAGAATTTACTGATGTCATAAACTTTGCCGTGGATGCTGACGTAGAAGTCATTGGCACCTTGGTGATAGCTGACTTCCTTCGCGTTCCAAACCTTATCCTTATTGGGGCAAAGCAGGTTGCCAAACTCGACGATGTAGAAGATGACAACAGCGTTGAACAGAAGGATAAGGAACATGAGTACCACTTTCTCTCTCCATGCCATTCGCACATCCGGACGTTTCATTCGGCCCACATAGCGAAGGAGGAATGACGGAATCCAGAAGGTCATTGCCCAGACAAAGCCAGCCCAGAGCCGTCGACTCGTAGTTATTTTCTTCTTTTCAATGTGCTTGGGATTACCGAACTCTTCGTCAAGTTCGCCGGCATATCGGCCGAGGTCGCCATCGTAGTATATGTCCCCTTTGTGGGTATCACCCTTCGGACCAAGACCATAGTCACCCCCTGTAGAATGAGGGGCAGTTGGAGCAATCGACCGAGCACCTCCAGCGACGCTGGGCGCCATCATACTCTGTCTTTGCAAGAGGTTGTCACGACTGCCTTGATGGCTCATCGCCTCGCCCACGGGAGGAAAGAATCCCGATGCATTCGGGTTTGTAGATGCCTCTCCGGAATAGCCGCCCTCGAAAGGGCCGGCGCCCATCATGAAAGGATTACCTGCCTGTTCATCTGCCTTCATGTCAAGCATAGTCTCGGCTTCCCACCATGCGCCTTCTCTCATCCATATTCTCTCGTGGCCGATGACAACATCGCCGTTGCTCCACCCCCTCTCAAGAATCCAGTTCTCAACTCCGTCCTTGCCTTCACTGCACCCTAACCGCGAGTAACGAGTGACGAATTCATCCACATCGAAGTCTGCAGTAAAATCAAGGTGCTTGTTTCGACGGTTTGCCCATTCGGGCAGTCTCCAGTCACGCAATTGACGGGAAACAGTACCTGCAGACCAGGCAGAGGTGATGGACGGCAAGGAAGCTAGACTGGCCGGGGACTCGTCAGTAGGATGAAGAGAAAGGTGATACCACACCCTGCTGCTGCCGAGAGTAGTAGCAAGATCAAATCGACCTCGCTTGCCGAGAGTGATCCCTTCGTTCTCCACCGGAAACAGGACGTCCCGAAGAAAGCCGCCCATCTCGACCTCGACTCCGACTTTTTCCAAGACGCCTTGCCGCTTGTCGTTCGCGTGTTCCCGTTCGCGACCAGCGAGCCCACTGGTAATACCCAGATCCGCTTCAACCTCGGATACGGCTTGATTCATTTCCTTAATGACAGCATGACCAGCCGGGACAATTTCCAGCCCATCTTCCTTCATCTCAGCGTTGATGCCCAGGCTGTCATCAAAGACGCCCCTAAGTGCGACGGCTTTGCCGAGAGCAGGGCTAGGAATATCGACCACTGTGATGCTCACTGTATCTCCATTGTCGTCTGTCCAAGGGCTTCGAGCACCAGGGCCACCGTCACTCGACCCATTTTCCTGCCTACTGTGGAGCTCATTTGCAATTGCCTGGTTGGCCTTACTTATCACCCAGTCAACTAGGGCTTCATAGATGCCTCCAATCAAAACTTCGCGGTCATCGGTGGAGCATTTTTGAAGCAACACTTCTGGGTCTACACTGAGAAGACCGCCCACATCCTCACAAATCTCTTCGAGCTCCTCTTGGTCAATTAAAAACCCCAGTGTGTTTCCGAGCTTAAGGAGACCTGCGAGGACCGAGAGCAACCCTCTCTGCGAGGCTCCCTTGATACCGATAGCCTTGAGTGACGCCCTGAAATCCTCTGCCGCCGCTGCATCGTCTGCCGTTGGGAGGTACGATGGAGGAGTGTATGTGCCCGACCTATTTAGTAACGAGTACGCGGACGCATCCTTCAGACTCAGGAACTCCCTCTCCGCTGGCGTTGACGCGGAAGTGAGCAGGTAGTAGAAGACGTCAAAAGCACGGTAGCCAGCCTCAGCAGGTATATTCAGCAGGCCCTTGGTTACATCGATTCCGGAGGTTGACAGTGCGAGCGTAATATCGGTGACGTTACCCCGGAGGGTAAACGTGTAGGTCGCAGCGAGGGCGGAGTGCCGGGAGTAGGAAGCATTAAAAGGGGTCACAGTCGACAGGAAGGGACGAAGTGCAGAAAGAGCGGTATAGACCACTTCTGGCGTTGACAACGGTAATGCAGACAGAAATGGGGCCAGTAAGGAGGGCGTCGATTGATGCAACGAACTGTCCAACGTTAGCTAATGCAGACTTGAGGCGCTTTTTGCAAAAGGGAATTAGGGGAGGATGCACAAACCATAAGACGATGCAGCCGTCTTCAGCCCTCCTCCGGGCGTGCTCCCAGGCTCTGGTTGCCAACTCAGTGTCAATTGTCCCTCCAGCGCCTCCATTAGGGCCTGTGTTTGCGGCTGTAAGCCAGGTATTTACGACAAGACTCGTGCTCGAGTCAAGTTGGTATGGGCGTGTTGATGTATAATAGCTATGGAGCGCATTAAGGAGGGTAGTTGTCGACACCTGCGTGCCTTGCTGAGCTGCCGCGCGGGGTGCGCCAGGAGGCACAGCAGAATTGTTGGAATATATTGAGAAACGACTCGACATCCCAGCCATGTTGATTGCAAAGATGGACTGGAAATCCACTAATCTGTGCCGTTATCCCGCAGGATCAGGCGGCCGCAATTGTGTTTGACAGGGTCCGCTAACACATCAGCCGTCTGTTGTGCTGTCTGCCAGACAGCAAGGTGCATGAAAGATCCTAGCTATCGTTCTGCTCAACGGACGCTGGTTCAGTTGATGACAAACGCGTCTCTAGGACTGCGAATGATTGTGAATGCGCAAGAGACCACTGCCGTCACAACAGCCGGAAAGAACCCCCTCAAGCTTCGAGCGAGCGACGCAGAAAATGAGGGAAACGAACGTAGCCAGCGACTCCTGGAAGAAAGAAGCCACTGTTTGGGAAGAGAAGAAGGGAAAGGGGACCAGGGCGAAGAGGATGTCTTTTGGTGGAATGGAGGGTTGGAGGACTGAGGTCGCTCAGCTTTGGTGCTGCCACCGCAGACGGTGTCCGGCTGGTGGCCTGGCTGGACTCCCGGGCCTACCCCGTACGGGGCCCGGCACGCCAAAACGACCCAGGGCCCTGAGGCCATACCCGTACGATCGCCGTACGGTCCATCGTTACAAGACTCGCCTACCCTGCTGAGTACGATGTCACGAGTGGACGGGTGGCCCTGCCATGATCCATTAGCAGAAAGCTAAGAGACTGATGATCTTGAACTACGCATAGCCGATCATCTCTACGGAGTTAAGACTCCATCCAGGCTTAGTGCCTGCGCAACGACAGATTCTGCTGCTCTATGCTCTCCCCCCAACTAGCAATATGTACTCCGCCGACTCCTCTCCAAATCCGCAGCGAGAATCTTCCTTTCTGCCGACCCAGCACTGACAATTATAAGCAGACATCCCTCGCCTGTGGTTTGTTGACGGTGTTCTTTTGCGCTCTGGTTCTGTGGCGAGCACCAATCCAATCACGGTTAGCAACCTGGCCGCGGGCATTCTGGAATCCGCAGCCGCCAATGGCGGACGCGATGCGGGCTGCTGATCCTGGCGGTTCTGAGACGCTGTCCTATATTTGGCATGTTGGCTCCATTGCAGCGTCCTGAGGCGAGAGCCTTCCGGCACCCGTGGGTCATGGATGGTGACGATGGTCGACCACTAGCCTCTCGCTGTTCCCGAGGTCCGTCTGCCGGCCGAACCAGAACAGACTAATTCCTCCGTCGAGCAGACGGAGCATGTACCCTTTGTGAGTCGCGATGGTGCAGGACTTCCGCCGCAATACGGAATCGATAACCATCCTTTGCCATCAGACTCATCCACATCGTTGTGTTCTTATCTCGATCGTTTCATGGACACACTGATCTCATAAGAACACCACTTCGTCGAGAAGACTCGCGATCATGCAGAGACAAGGGTCGTGCCGTGTTCCACTGGGGTTCCGTGGTTCTGCAATAGCTCCCGAGATACAAGGGTTTCGGTCTGCCACCTTGTTTTAAATCGATCCACTTCTCCCAGACATCATCCGTCGAAAGTCAATCATCGAGAAGGATCTCGAGTAGTCTCAATTCTCGAGACACATGATGTAGTCGATGACCGTGCCAAACTTCGATTGTACTGTACTGTACAGGACCGCTCTGTATGCAAGACCTGATATGTGTCGACGGAGAGCATACGACGTAGATCCTGCTTATGATAAGCTCCTCTTCTCGACAATCAGTGTGAACACGGACACTGATCAATAATAATGGCCTCTTTCTCTAACCAAGGTTGCTATCTTAACCAACCATCACTCTCCTCCTGTGGCGACTCGCCCGGGCGTCTGTGCTCAGCGAATCGGTCCTGTAGACTCTGTCGCATAGGATGTCTGGTCCTCTTTGGTCGGTACAGGAGTAGTAGTACCTGGGGTAAGGCGGCCATCTGATCTGACATCTGTCATGGGCGACCATGCATGCGGAGAATGTGCGCGAGAGCATTGCCTTTATCGACCTGCAGGATTCCGGAGACTCTCTCGAGGCATTGGGCGCGTCTCAGAGGGGCAGGTGAATAATGGCATTTGACGTAGGCCGCACTCGTCCGGAGTACGGAGCAGAGCATCCCCCGCCACACGCCCGCTGCGCAAGGGGTCGCCGGGTGTGTTCGAAAATAGATCAAGGCGGAGGCGCAGCCGCTAGGGGACCTCCAACTTGGTGCAGTGGTAACGGTACGGCGTCCATACAGCGTAAAAACACCGTATCGATACCAGACACGCCGAGCAGACACGGGCCGCAGGCCTCAGGCAGTGCGCAGCTCGCTGGAGACGCTGGGCGGCCTTGCGTTCTTGGAGGCCCGTCTCGCCCTCCACCGATTACCCACCGTTCGATACGGTACACAAACCCCGACGCTCAGCCGGCAGACGTGCTGCCTTGTCCAGCAAGACTACTCTCTGTTCGAATCGCCTTACCGTCAACTGCGGACTGGGCGACTCTTCTACGACTGCGCTGCAGATACGATCTTTTTTTTGTATTGTTGTCGCATCTTCAGCTCGCTTCAACCCTCTTCGCGTCTCCCTCGACGCATCCCATCGCTTCGTGCTTCGTTTCCACGCTCCGGTGACCGCTGTTTCCATTCACCTTTTCGACGCTGTCCTTGAGCTGCGGCGTTCGCTTCGTCCTGTACCAGTTGAATGATTCCTTTGCTCTACGATCTCCTCACGTTCGCTATCTGAGGAAATGCCCTTGCTCTCCTGTTGTTCCTAGGCGGTTCATGCTATTCGTGAATTTCTAGCATTCCAGAGTCCTCGTAGCTGCAGGACTACGTTCTACACGCCTGCGGTCTTCCACTCTGCGTTTTCGGGAGACGAACCCTTGTCATCCACATCGTGTGAAAAAAAAAAGACATCTTGTGCAAGAGAAACATATCTATCCTCTATTGTTCGACCTCAGTGTCGACGTTTCGACACGTAGGCAAAGATGACCTCGCACTCCCTATCGGGGGGCGCCCCCTCTCATGCTCAGTCATCGCTGCCATCATTGCCAGCACATCTGCAGTCAGATACGCACTTGACTGCACACCTAGCTAGCAGGTATACTGCCATCTCGTATCGAGCCGGTGACCTTTGCACAGATTGCTAATTGCTATGTCCTCGCCAGATTTCATGTCTCATTGCCTGTCTCCCGTCTCTCCTCCCATGCTCTAATATGTCTCAATACATATACGTCTTCTACAAAGGGCCCAGATGGCGGAAAAGAGGGCAGTGCTATGGCAGAGGCAGAAGACCTAGCAAGACGTGCATACACCCGCCTGGGCGCGAGGGGAGAAAACCAAGCAATTGTCTTTCTGTGAGTGAATTAGATTGAGCTTTCCCAGTTCTGTTTGCAGAGAAATTATTTGTAAGGTGGGAGGTCGCTAACTGTCATTAAAAAAACAGGGGAGAGTCGGGCTCGGGAAAGACAACGATCCGCTCACATCTGCTGTCATCATTTTTGTCATTCTCTTCGACGCCGTTGTCCAATAAAATCTCGTACGCTGCCTTCGTTTTTGACACGCTGACGACGACAAAATCTGTTACAACACCAACTGCCTCGAAGGCCGGTCTGTTTCTTGAATTGCAATATGATGGATCGTCGTCAGTGAATCCCACCTTGATTGGAGGCAAGATCATAGACCATAGATTGGAAAGGAGCCGCATCGCATCAGTACCCACGGGAGAGCGAAGCTTCCACGTCCTGTACTATCTTCTTGCTGGAACCAGTGCCGCCGAGAAGGCTCACTTGGGCTTCGATAATCCGATTAATGTACAGACCGGTGGCGCCGGCAACCGGTCATCAGGGACTGTAAGCCACAAGAGATGGCGGTATTTAGGTCATCCGACCCAGATGAAAGTGGGTATCAACGATGCGGAGGGCTTCCAGCACTTCAAGACTGCGTTGAGAAAGCTGGAGTTCCCCCGAAGTGAGATAGCCGAAATCTGCCAGATTCTTGCCAGCATCCTCCACATAGGACAACTCGAGTTCGTTACTGGACAATCCACAACCACCACAGCTCAAGAAAGCGGTGGATACTCCCAGGAAGGCGGCGAGACCGTGACTATCGTGAAGAATAAGGATGCTCTCGGGATTGTTGCTGCTTTCTTGGGTCTGAGTACTGAGGATCTTGAAACTAGCCTGCGTTACAAGACAAAGACGATCCATCGCGAGCGCGTGACAATCATGCTCGACCCTAAAGGAGCACGACAAAATGCTGATGAGCTTGCGCGCACTCTCTACTCTCTCTTGGTTACCTACGTGATCGAGAACATCAACCAGAGAATCTGTGCGGCAGAAGACAGCATTGCCAACACTGTCTCTATCGTTGATTTTCCTGGTTTTGCCCAAGCTTCCTCCACCGGGTCAACTTTGGACCAGCTCCTCAACAACGCTGCGGCCGAGTCCTTGTACAACTATTGCCTACAGAGTTTCTTCGATCGCAAAGCGGATATGCTGGAACGCGAGGAAGTTAGTGTTCCTGCAACCAGCTACTTTGATAATACCGATGCTGTACGAGGTCTTCTCAAACAGGGCAACGGCCTTCTCAGCATCTTGGACGATCAAACGAGACGTGGAAGGTCAGACCTTCAGTTCCTTGAGAGTTTAAGGAAGCGTTTCGAGAACAAAAATCCCGCCATCGTCGTTGGAAGCAGCACCACCGTTCTGCCGGGGAGCAACTTCGCCTCTCAGAGCGCCGCTGCGGCCTTCACGGTGAAACATTTTGCAGGTGAAGTTGACTATCCCGTCAACGGACTCATTGAAGAAAACGGGGAAGTTATTTCCGGCGATCTCATGAACCTTATCAACTCCACAAGGAGCGACTTCGTGCGGGAACTCTTCGGACAGGAGGCCCTGCAGACCGTCACCCATCCCAAGGAGAAAACTGCAATAATGCAGGCTCAAGTTAGCTCAAAGCCTCTGAGGATGCCTAGTATGGCTAGACGAAAAGCCGGTCCACCATCCAAGTTCGCTTCCTTCGGCGGTCGAGGCGACACTGAGGACACGGAAGAGTTCGATAGCCAGGCAGGAAGCTCAAAGAAGGAGGGTTCCGGAAGAAAGAAGGGCACTATGTTGACCGGCCCCAACCAAGGCGCAGCTGGTCAATTCCTTGCGTCGCTTGAGATCATCAACAAGTGTCTGACCTCGCCCAATTTGAACCCATATTTCGTTTTCTGCCTGAAGCCCAATGACCGACGTATTGCGAACCAGTTTGACAGCAAATGTGTCCGCACGCAGGTGCAAACATTCGGCATTGTTGAAATCAGCCAGAGGCTACGAAATGCAGACTTCAGTGTTTTCTTGCCCTTTGCCGAATTCCTCGGACTGGCGGATGTTGAGACCGTTGTCGTGGGCAGCGACAAAGAAAAAGCCGAGATCGTCTTAGATGAGAGAAAGTGGCCCAGTAACGAGGCAAGGGTAGGCAGTACTGGTGTGTTCCTAAGTGAACGATGCTGGGCGGACCTCGCGAAGGTTGGAGAGCGCGTTCTTCCGGCCTACTCTGGTAACGGGACGGATGATGGTGGATATCCCATGCGTGATCCTGCATACGCGGACTCCAAGGTCCGACTTCTCAATCCCTCTGATCAGTCTCCTACTGGCGCCTATATCTACGGCGACGACACAAAGCAAGGCTACTTTGGCAGTCGTGAGTTGGACGGACGCTCTGATGCGGGAGCCTCCGCATTCAACTCGGGTGACATGTTCCGAAACCTTGAGACCAGAGAGCAGATGGCTGAAAAGAGTAATGAGCGGAAGATGGAAGAAGTTGATGATGTCGTCGATTCACCCAGTCGCAAGCGCTGGCTGGCAATTGTCTACCTGCTGACATTCTATATTCCCGACTTCGCGATCAAATTCTTCGGCCGAATAAAGAGAAAAGATATCCAGGTGGCATGGCGTGAAAAGTTCGCCATCAATTTGATCATCTGGTTCAGCTGTGCAGTAGCGATTTTTTTTATCGTCTGGTTCCCTGCTCTGATTTGCCCCACGCAGCACGTCTATTCTGCTGCCGAATTGGCCATGCATAACGGGAAGAAGGGACATGATTCTTATATTGCCATCCGCGGTATGGTCTTCGACTTGGGAGCATTCATACCTGCGCACTATCCGAGCATCATACCATCATCGTACTTGAAGAAGTACGCCGGTATGGATGCGACGGATCTTTTCCCAGTCCAAGTGTCTGCTCTGTGTCGTGGAAAGGATGGGCACATTGATCCCACTGTGCAGCTTGATTACACACCGACAAACATTTCGGGTTCACCAAGTGTCATCAGCGCCACAGATCCCAATGCGCAATACCACGATTTTAGATACTTCACCAATGATTCGCGGCCGGATTGGTTTGCTGAGCAGATAAAGATGCTTAGAGCCAATTACCAGAAAGGATACATCGGTTATAGTCCGGAATACCTGAGGACTCTGGGCGAAAAACAACAGTACATCGGGAGTATCAACGGTCGGGTCTATGATTTCACCAAATACATTGCGGGAGGGCGACGGACGATAGCCCCTCCCGGTAAGACTGTTCCCAAGAATGTCGACGTCAATTTCATGGACCAGCTTGTCGTCGACCTATTCCAGCAGCGACCTGGTCAGGATCTAACGAAGTATTGGGAAAATCTTCGTTTGGACCCAGACATGCGCCAGCGGATGCAGCAATGCATGGATAATTTATTCTTCGTTGGCAACCTCGATACTCGAAACTCGCCCCAATGTCTTTTCGCACGATACTTTGTTCTCGCAATCTCGGCTCTCCTGTGTACGGTCATCGGTTTCAAGTTCTTCGCTGCCTTGCAGTTTGGCGGGAAAAATCTTCCTGAGAATCTGGACAAATTCATCATCTGTCAAGTCCCAGCATATACTGAAGATGAAGAGTCCCTCCGCCGTGCTATTGACTCGATGGCGCGAATGAAGTATGATGACAAGCGTAAACTTCTTGTCGTCGTATGCGATGGAATGATTATCGGTCAAGGCAATGATCGTCCTACACCGAGAATCGTCTTGGATATCTTGGGCGTTCCAGAGACTGTCGATCCCGAACCGCTCAGCTTTGAGAGTCTTGGCGAAGGCATGAGGCAGCACAACATGGGCAAGGTCTACTCAGGACTCTATGAAGTTCAAGGACACATTGTACCCTTCCTGGTGGTCGTGAAGGTCGGAAAGCCTTCGGAAGTATCTCGTCCTGGTAACCGTGGCAAACGAGACTCCCAGATGGTCATGATGCGTTTCCTGAACCGCGTTCACTACAACCTTCCTATGAGCCCTATGGAACTCGAGATGTATCATCAGATACGGAACATTATCGGCGTTAATCCGGCATTCTATGAGTTTATTCTACAGGTCGATGCCGATACGGTTGTCGCCCCGGACTCCGCAACCCGCATGGTCGCAGCCTTCGTTTCCGATACCCGCATTATCGGTGTCTGTGGTGAAACTGCCTTGACCAACGCCAAATCGTCAGCGGTAACCATGATACAAGTGTACGAATACTACATCTCTCACAATCTCACGAAGGCGTTTGAAAGTCTTTTCGGATCAGTCACTTGTTTACCCGGATGTTTCAGTATGTACAGAATCCGTTCTGCTGAGACAGGAAAACCGCTGTTCGTGAGCAAGGAGGTTGTGGACGCCTACGCGGAGATCCGGGTCGACACGCTTCATATGAAGAACTTGCTTCACCTGGGTGAGGATCGATATCTGACGACTCTTCTACTAAAGCATCACCCCAGTTACAAAACCAAGTATCTCTTCAACGCTCACGCCTGGACAATCGCGCCGGACAGCTGGAAAATCTTTCTATCGCAGCGTCGGAGATGGATCAACTCCACGGTCCACAATCTTATTGAACTCTTGTCACAGGCGCAACTCTGTGGTTTCTGTTGTTTCAGCATGAGGTTCATTGTTTTCATAGACCTTCTTAGTACGATTATCCAGCCTGTGACGGTTGCCTATATTGTGTACCTGATTGTCTGGCTTTGCCTCGATACTTCGGTTATCCCTTTCACTGCCTTCATTCTTCTTGGAGCCATTTATGGTCTGCAGGGTATTATTTTTATCCTTCGTCGCAAGTGGGAGATGGTTGGCTGGATGATTATTTACATCCTCGCGATGCCTGTTTTCTCCCTTGCCCTTCCCCTTTACGCGTTCTGGCATATGGATGACTTCAACTGGGGTAACACCCGTGTGGTTGCCGGCGAGAAAGGGCGGAAGATTGTCATCTCCGACGAAGGGAAATTCGACCCTTCATGCATTCCAAAGAAGAAGTGGGAGGAGTATCAGATGGAGCTCTGGGAGGCGCAGACCTCGCGGGATGACCGCTCGGAGGTCTCTGGGATCTCATACGCCACCAAATCGTACCACCCAGCGCAGTCAGAATATGGGTTCCCCGGCTCGCGTCCAATGTCCCAGCTTGAATTACCTCGCTACGGATCCCGCATGTCGTACGCTCCTTCCGAGGCGGGTCGTAACGCGGAAATGGAGATGGATGATCTTGCTGGTTTGCCAAGCGACGACGCTCTCCTCGCCGAGATCCGCGATATCCTCAAGACTGCAGACCTGATGACTGTAACGAAGAAGAGCATCAAGCAGGAGCTTGAGAGACGGTTCGGTGTGAACCTTGACGCTAAGAGAGCTTACATTAATTCAGGTAAACACCTGTGCATTCATAGACTGAATCTACTCTGTACTTGAATATGCTAACGTGACACTCTCGTAGCTACCGAAGCGGTCATATCTGGTCAGCTCTGATTTATCGGATCACCATCGAGAGACTTCTCATTTTAATGTGCCTATAAGCGTACAGTATCCGAACAAGATCATGATCATCATGTCCTGCTTTGATAATTAATCTTGAACACACAAACTCGAGTGTTGCTGCTTTTCTTTCCACTATTGTTATTAATATGGAACGACTTTTTTTAAGACATGGGTTGGGGAAATCGAAATACGAAAAGAAATCCCTTCTGAGCGAGCATCCGGATGATATGATATGATATTATCCGTCATCGGCCCTGTCAATGTTCTCTTAATCGCTGCGTCACATATCTCTCGTCTTCACATCTAATCTATATTGCTACGCTCTTGTACCGCTGTCATATGATATGTGATGGACTTGCGCTATCCTATCTCACTGCTTCTTGCTTATTATATTATTGTGCGCTGGGTGCTAGTTTTCATGAAAGATTTGATTTGACTTGATGGGTCTACTTGATTAGGGGAGTTGGTTATTCCCTATGCCTTTTTCTTCCAGGCGTCATTTTTGGACAGCGAGTGGTTATTGATTGATTTGATTGATTGAAGTATTTATCTAATGGCCATTAAATTTGTTGCATGGCCCCTAAACTCCAGAGACACAGAAGAATGTGTTTGGTTAATTATTGGATTGGCTCAGCTTGGCTTGAATTGGCTGTCTAAGTAACTAGATAGAGATAAATCGAATGATTAATCGATCGCTTGGGGAACGTCTGTGATGTGACGGCGTGGCGGACAAGTAGGCGGTGGGAGATACTGCCGGGACTACTTGGCTATATCAACCACCTCACGATGCCATGATTTCTCTCTTTTTCTTCTCCATGCTTTTGATTCTGTATGACAAGCTACCATAGTTTCAGCTAATAATACTATGACTGGGCGCCGTCACATGTGATGTGATCTGAGACCTGTTGGTTTTGTGAATTTCAAGATCCTGGTCATTGGACTTGTTCCATCTGGATCGTCTGTTAAGCTTTATGTATCCGTATACACGAAGTTCTCTTCTGGGGGCAAGCAGGTCCATCGCAAGTTCAGCGTGCGCCTTGGCTGCTTGCTTGCTCTCTTTTTCGTGAAATGAAGCAAAGGGCTGCCTCCCTCCCCCCCCCCTCCTCTCTCACCAAAAGGCTCCCAAAAGCAAAGTCTCTTCTTGTTTTAATAGAAAAAAAAAGTTAAGACAAAACACAATACAATATGGATAGATAGATATACTACAGTTGTATATCAGTCAACATCTCAACAACATCCTACATGGATCCTTTTTTCCAGTGTCTTTGCTACCTACCTCTTTCTGTCTCTGGCTCTGGCTCTCTTCTTGAAGGTGCCAGGTACAGTACATACCTGCCTACCTACCTGCTTCGTCCATTAATTCTACAGAGTACTGTACCTAAGGTAGCTTAGCTAGATGCCTAGCTAGCTAGCAGGCAGATTGGATAGGTAGCCACCGCTCACACACACAAACACCTTTTCATTTGCTTGTCTCCCATTGGAATGGACGTTGCGAGGTCTTTGTTGTGAGTTTTTGTATCCATAGGTACATGTACTGTACATACTACATACCTAACCTACCAACAGTACATATGCATGCCTACAATACAATCAATACATAGAGTTCAGGGGGTAGGGTTTAACGTTTAACTAGAGTCTAATTTTACCTCCGTAGTTAGACTGTGAAGCGGAGGGGGCTTAGCCAAATCTTAATTACCCAAGCCTGCTTTGAGCCTTTGCTAGTACGAACCTTGCTGCTGTCATGTCATTCAGCGCCCACCTCGGGTGGTTTTCGCGTATCCAACAGATGTAATAATCGGCTACAACCGAGTCAACAGGTCTACACCAGAAGACTACTAGGATATAGAAAAAGCATCAAACCAACTTATCAAGATCCAAGCATCTCTATCTGTCATTTTTTTTTCCTCTAGCCTCTTTTCTCACTTGCATCGTTGGCGTTGCGTTCGTTAACAACGGCAAGATCTTTTACTCTTCTCAAGGTCAGTGGAGGATCAAGTCAAGTTCAATCAGTCCGTACAAAAACTCAACGTTCTTTCCTTGCCCTCTTCAAAATGTCTGGGGATATCGATACTCGTAAGAAGAGATGGGGATATATGAGAAAAAAAAAAGATAATTTCCAAAAAGGTCAAAAACAGCAATTGGTGCCAATCTGGAACGCCGAGATATAAAAGGTGGGATTGTCAAAGGGCAAAAGACGAATAGCAAGCAAATCAAAGCAAGCCGGGAAAAAAAGCACGTCGGAATTCCATCGTTTCCTTGGTATCATAACCTGCTGTTTTTAATAAAAAACCGGTCTTTCCCCAACCCCAAACGCAGTTCCGCACACAACAGCCATTTTCACTCCCTACACACCATTCGTAGCATGGAATAGGAGAAAACATCTCACATAACAAAATCGGGGATATAAAACGCCTGATAAGCCACCAGATTTCGGAGGGGAGCCAATCTTCCATTCTCACCGTTGCTCCTATTTCATGTCTTTTATGCTTGCTTGCTGTGGTATCAAAAAAACGAAAGAGGAAAAAAAGAAAACACAACCGCTGGAAAAAAAGAGCCCTGGGGTATATTGCTGCAAATTGAGATTTCCATTTAACGTGGTGGCCCGATTGGGGCCGGGTATCCAGAAGTAGAATTGGAAGTGCTAGGACGACCGCTATCAAAAGAAGCGCGCGGGTCATGCTTGGGAGTCATGTCTCCGGGCGCAGTACCGAATGGGAATTTAGTATCGAAGCGAGCTGGCCAGCCATTGCTGCTGCTGTGGCTGTGAGAACTTCCGAGGACATGGAGATCCTCCTCCGGCAGGTTGACCCCGGAATCGTTCCATGGATTGCGGTAGCCGCTGTCGCGGGATTCCATGGAGACGAGCGACGCCTTGGACGCGTTGCTGGAGGCATGTTTAAAGAACGAACCTGGAGACGCAGACTGGTTCTTGCGACCGATGAAGGACGAGAAAGAGGAGATGCTGCCAGGCTTGCGGAGCCGTTCAAAGATGGATCCGCGCTCGCTAGCCTCATCGGAGAAGTTTGGTCGAGTGGGCGAGTCGGTCACGATAGGAGCAGGAGCGTGTTGCAAGAGCTTGGAGTCAAAGAATGGCAAAGACTCTTCAAAAGAGTCGGACTTGGGGCGAGGAATGGCACCCTTGACAGTGGTAGCATCGAGTCCGTGGGCGACGAGTTTGGAAATCAGGAAATCGATGGCATCCTTGAGCCCTCCGGCATTGTTCCGAGTGTATCCGAGAACAAGCCGATCCTCAGGAGGGGTGGTGGGGGAAACGGCACCCTCCTCGGATCCTGGAAGGTCAACGTTCGTCTCTACCGTGGCGTCAACTTCATACTGTGCCTTCAGTTTTCCACGGACATCGTTGAGGAACTCGGGAGACTTGAAGAACTCGCGAAGTTGAGGGGAACTCTGGAAGAGAAGCTCATGGCTCTCCGGCACCATTCCCAGGAACGCATCAACGCATTGAGGGACCTGATACTCAGGGCCAGAGATCGTGATGGCGTCACTGGCCAGCTCCGTGCTAGGGAACTCGATCTTGCAGTTCCACTTCTTCTCAAGCTCTTCAATCTCGGGCAAGCGCGCGAGGAGTTCACGGTGGTACAGACGGTTGACGAGGACAGTCTCAGAGACGTATTCCGCATCAACTTTCTCGACCATATCCATGATCTCCTGCTTGACAAGGTCCAGACTCTGTGCATTCCGAGCGGGTGTCCGACAGATGACGTTGTCGACCTTGACATCGTCATCTTCCTTGCCCATACCACCGCGGTCCATGGCGTTGGAGAACTTGACGAAGACAGAGTACTTCTTCATGATGCGCTGGATGTGCTGGCCACCGATTCCGATGATTCGCTTGTGGTACTGGTCAGGAACATGGAACGAGATGGACGCTGGCATCTCCTGCTCGACGAGATCAAGCCCGTTCCTAGTTGCCTCGTACTGATTCCCGCAGACGTCAATATAGAAGTTGTACTCGTTGAAACCATCGAAGATGATCTGCACGTTACCTGGTGAAGACATGTCAGTATTTCGAAAGGCTCTTTGGGATCGAATGCCACACTCACTTTGGCCCATGATCTTGTTGATCTTGCCATTCTTCTTGCCGCTGACGAACTCTTTGTGTTCGTTTGCCAATTCGATCTTGACCCGGATCTGGTAGGGGCTCCGCTTGACGAAGGGAATCTGGTTGATGACCATCATTGCTGCCTTTACAGCGTCGTCGGACCCGTTGATGGTAAAGGTCAGATTCTCAAAGCTGACTTCGGCCCCAGAGTTCGTGCAGATGTCGGAGAGCATGGTGCGGACATCAGCCGGGGAGGGGGCACGCATGCCGGTCTGAGGGTCAGGCATTATGATCCACCATGTCGCGCTGTAGAATTGACCAGCCTAAATGAAAAGAAGAAGAATTAGCATCAATCAAAAAGACGAAGAATGGTGTTCTGCATACCAGAGCCATGATCTCCCGAACGGTCCGCTCAACATGCAGCACCTCCGTTCCTTGCACGCGAACCAGACCCCGTTGGCTTCCAAGCTGTGGGAACAGAACGTAAGAACCGTTCGCTTCCATCACCTTCCGGACCTTGTCCAAACGCTCGAGCAGGATGTTGTCGATCTTGTTGGGGTTGACCATGACATCCTTGACGTATATTTTCACGCCCATTACCAGCTCTCGTAGCTTCTGTTTAGCCCGGGCGATCTGCTCCTGGCTTTCCCCTGTGATGTAGACCTCGTCTTCGCTCCGACGGTTTGCCCCTGGCGGGGTATAGCCAAAAATACGAGGAAACGGCGGCGGAAAGTATATCGCAGTGTTTGTCGCCGCTTCGATCATCTTGATATTCTTGCGAGTCCGGCCGCAGACCAGTGTGTGCATTGTCAGTTCCAGCTTCATAGCGTCCACATGACGTTTCAGCTATGCACAGGTTAGCGACCACGAGTTCCCCCAGCATCAAGCCCATGTTTTAACATACGATCTGGTCAATCATGATGAGCAATCTGGTCTTTGCATGCTCCGCGCTCTCCATATCTCCGTAGATGGCCACCCGGAAGCGGTGATCCAGACCGCCGTCTGTCGCATAACCATACGAAGATACAATGGCACTGTCGGCATCGAGGATCTTCGGACTAAGAAGGAAAATGTCGGCACCGGTGTATGCCGCGAGGGTATCCAGGTGGTCCAGGACACTCGTTCGGATACCCTTTGTGGATTGGTCCATGATGAGATTCATATCAACGTCCACTGTAGCACACCGCTTTGATTAGACGTTAGCGGGGAAGAGCCTCAGGAGCGGGCGCGACAGGAGTACACATACCAGTGAGATCGGGGTCTCATTTAGGATCTTTGCTCTCATCTTGCGGACCGTATCCCCATCTCCGGTGAGACAGACGTTGGTCACCAGGCCCTGTGGCCTCCTCTGTAACGATGGGACCATCTTGGGCTCTGACGACGTGACGGTGGCCTCGATCCTCCCTCCGCTGCTCTCACTGATGTGTCTGCATAACCTCCGCAACGCCTCGACGTTGGCCGCGTGTACTGGCAGCTTGTGGACTGGAGTGCCTGCTGGCGTCCCCTCCGGAAACGTCCAGCGCTGAAGCGCGCCGGGGGTGGCGTGCAGGATATCCTCGGGGTCTGGACCGGCAAGATTTGAAGAAAAGGGCACGTTGAACGAGAGGTTGACAATGGGATCGATGCCGGTGGGAGGGGTCATGGGGGGAGGAGCGCCGTGCGGCCGTCGTAGACCTTGTGAGGTGGCCATGTCCGCATGTGGTCTGGACATACCAAAGGCGGGAGTCATCCGCTCCCAGCCATGACGGGCCTGGCCCGTGAAGTTGGATATCTTGTGCATGGTGCCAGGGCGGGTTGGAGCTCTGTCCCCTTGAGCAAGTCGAGGGGAAAAGAGAGGAAGAGGGAGGAGGGCGGGAGGTGACGGGCGTCCTCCGGGAACAACAGGTGGAGTGGAAGATTAGACGGTCGTCAGTCGCAGCCGCTTTCGACAGGAACAGCAAGGTCAGGCCTCCGGGGCGGTGGGCGTTCGCTCGAGCAGGTCGTAGCCTCGTCGCAGGCGTGGCCGGAGGAGAGGGAGTCGGGCGCTAGAAGTGCCAGCGGTGTCTGGGCACAAGACCGAGACAGTCACCTTGCGCGGTGCCACGGTTGGCGGCTAGTGAGCAGGTGCTGCGGGGGGGAGGA
>Ga0207767_1000258_pt1 | contig 44723 bp, 41 predicted proteins | sample HigsolmetaGSP17D_FD_184845 | JGI IMG/M metagenome (GOLD analysis project Ga0207767, IMG submission 184845) | High solid enriched microbial communities from the Joint BioEnergy Institute, USA - SP1-7-D (SPAdes) | ecosystem: Engineered > Bioreactor > SSF (Solid state fermentation) > Aerobic >... | reverse complement strand
TTGATAAAAAGGAAGCTTCCTTTTTACAACTAACTCAGAACTTACAACTCATAACTCGATAACACTCCTTTGTAGATTTTTATTGTCAGTCTTAAATCTTATGTCTTATAACTTATTACTCAAAACTCAGAACTTAAAACCCGCGTTAGGGATAGTAGTGTAAATCCTTTTGTAGGAGTTGGATTTTCTGTAATCACTTCTAATCTTCTTTTACAAAAGATTGGAACGGATAGCCCAACCGAGCGATTTGCATTAGCTGTGTTTGTATTATTTTGGTTATTTTATAAATAATATAAATGGAAGGCAAAGAGCGAGGGAACGCCCAAATAATTACAAAAAAAGCCCAACTGAAGTTGAGCTTTTAAAATATAGATGAAAGGGTAATAATTTACTCGCCTAAATATGAAACTGTCTTAGAATCTCCTTCAACAGTAACTTTAGTCAAGTTATATTTTGCTAAATTTTTCATTGATTTGTCCCATTTTTTACCGCTTAAAGCAGCTTGAGATTTTAATTCATTCAAATCAATGTTTTCGTTAGCTTTTAAAATTTCAATAATTTGAGTTTCTTCTTCTGTCAATTCGTAAGCTGGTGCAGCTTTTTCTGGACGCATTTGAGGGAAGAATAAAACTTCTTGAATAGATGGATTATTTGTTAAGAACATAATCAAACGATCCATTCCGATTCCTAAACCTGATGTTGGAGGCATTCCGTATTCTAATGCACGTAAGAAATCTTGGTCGATAAACATTGCTTCGTCGTCACCTCTATCAGCTAAAGCCATTTGTGCTTCAAAACGCTCACGTTGATCGATTGGGTCATTTAACTCAGAATATGCGTTAGCAATTTCTTTTCCACAAACCATTAATTCGAAACGCTCAGTTAATTCTGGATTATCACGGTGCTTTTTAGTCAATGGAGACATTTCTTTTGGATAATCTGTAATGAAAGTTGGTTGAATGTAGTTTCCTTCACATTTTTCACCAAAAATTTCATCGATTAATTTTCCTTTACCCATAGTCTCATCAACCTCGATCCCCATTCCTTTAGCAGCTTCAAATAATTCTGCTTCAGATTTTCCATCGATATCAAATCCTGTAAAATCAATAATTGATTGACGCATTGTTACACGTTTGTAAGGTGCTTTGAAATCAATTTTATGTTCTCCGAAAGTTGTTTCAGAAGTTCCATTAACAGCAATTGCACAATGTTCTAATAATTGCTCTGTGAAATCCATCATCCAGTTGTAATCTTTGTAAGCAACATAAATTTCCATTGCTGTAAATTCTGGATTATGCGTACGATCCATTCCTTCGTTACGGAAGTTTTTAGAAAATTCGTAAACACCATCAAAACCACCAACGATTAATCTTTTTAAATATAATTCGTTCGCGATTCTTAAATATAATGGAATATCTAATGCATTATGATGTGTAATAAACGGACGAGCTGCTGCACCCCCAGGAATCGATTGTAAAACAGGAGTTTCTACTTCCATGTATCCACGATCGTTGAAGAAATTACGCATTGCGTTGAATAAACGTGTACGTTTTAAGAAAATTTCTTTCACGTGAGGATTTACAACCATGTCTACGTAACGCATACGGTAACGCAATTCTGGATCTGTAAAAGCGTCAAATACATGACCTTCGTCGTCAGTTTTTACAATTGGTAATGGACGTAAAGTTTTTGATAACAAAGTTAATTTTGTTACGTGAACAGAAATTTCACCTACTTTAGTTTTGAATTCATATCCTTCAATTCCAATAAAATCTCCGATATCCATCAATTTCTTGAAAATTGTATTATACTCAATTCCTTCTTCAGACGAAGAAATATCATCTCTCGAGATATAAACCTGTACACGACCTTCGCTATCTTGTAACTCAGCGAAAGAAGCTTTCCCCATTACACGAACACTCATCAATCGTCCGGCAAGCTTGACAACCTTTCCTTCTTCGTACTTTTCCTTAATTTCTTTAGAATTAGAAGTTATCACGAATTCTTCGGCAGGGTAAGGCTCAACGCCTAAGTCTCTTAATTGTTGTAGTTTTTCTCTACGAATAATTTCTTGTTCAGACAATTGCATAGTGAATATAATTTATATAAAATGAATGCAAAATTATGAAAAATAATCTTGATTCACGAAGTTTTTATGATTTAATAATGTAAGAATTATCAGTATTGATGCGAGTTTTAGTCTACTAACTCAAAACGGCGCTCTAATGTATAATCTGTATCTTGAAATTTTACCTTTTTGGTTTCGATACTATATGAAATCCAACCGTTATCCTTGATACGCGAAGTCGTTTTAACATAATATTTTATGTCGTCTTTCAATCTATTTTCAGAAGGCTGTTCTGTACCTAATTTTGTTGCTAATTCTTTTAGATAAGTATACCAAGAATTGGCCAACCAATCTTTATCGGCTTCCTGAAAACTTGACATAATGTAATTGGTTTGCGAAACTCCAATCTCATTCAATTTCAATTCTGTTGTAGCTGGAGTGGGAGAAGTGCTAAATAAATTGTCCATGTAAGATTGATAAACAAATGGCGCACTTTCTAAAGTAAAATTACTTTTTCCATAAAAATGATGGAATTGACGAATGTCTTTGTCAAATAATTTAACAATACTTTCTTCTGTAGAATATTGTTGAAGATTCTTTTTGATTAACGCAATCGCAGTAGGATTATCCAAATATTTATTCTCTAAATCTTCTGAAGATAAAACCAATTGTTTAATCGTTTTATCTAAATCTGTATAACCTAAAAATCGTCCGTCTTGATCTATTTTAAAGGAAATCGAAACATTATTAACTAACGAAAAAGGATTATTTAAAAATGATTTTGAATTGAATTGTATATTTCTGAAATTCCACTTTACAATGGTTTCGTTTTGATAAATATTTTCAACTTGAATAATAACGTTATAAGTATATTGTTCTTGATGCGAAATCGTGTCATCTTCCAATTTCACTTCACTTGTTGTTACATTATATCGTTTTTCGTTTCCAATATTCCAATATGTTTTGGGAAAAATAATCGTTTCCTGCGGAGCATTAAAAATGGTATCATTTTTAACAACCGGTGAAATTGTATCTTGAATAGGATCTTGGGCAAATATTTTTATCGAAAAAAATAGAAAAAACAGATAATATGTAAAATTAATTTTCATTTATAAGTAATCAAACTAATTCAAAAATAGAGCAAATTATCTAAAATGAAGTTTGAAATTCGTTAAAAAATAAAATTTAGTCATTTAAAAGTTTTATACTTAATTGATTAACTGTTTTCTTAGAACCAATATTTAAGCTAAATAAATATTCAGATTTGATTAAAATTGAATTCAAATCGTACGTATTTTCATATTTCACTTTTAATTCAACTGTTTCTGAATATTTTTTGATTTCTTTTTTTACCTGTTCTTGCGACAAATTCAGTTTAGCATCATTCAACATATAATACGCCATTTCTTCCCATAATTTCTCAAAATCATCTTTGCTCAAATTTTGGTCAGAAGCAATTGTATACGTACCTTTTTCTTTGTTGATATCTTTTAGATAAGTATTTGTGGTAGAAGAAATTGGAAATCCAAAAATATTTTCCTGTACAGATTTTCCTTCATATGTTTCACCTAAACGAAAATATTGTCCATTAAAATAATTGAAAACGTGAATTTCTTGCTCAAAAACATAGGGAACATATGTTTTCGATTTGACCATTTCCTCAATGTACGCAATATTTGCCTTATAATCATCAGATTTTTTGCGTTGTTTACCAAGTTTATCTGTTATTTTAAGCAATTTTTCTTCAATCTGAGGAACATTTAATAATTCTAAAAATTCTCCAGAAGGATTTGTTGTGAATTCGTACTCTATTCCTTCAGAATTATTGATAAAATCGCGGTAAAATTCATCAGGATCATTGGATTGATTTTTACCATTTACAAATGTATACTTATTGGCAAAATCATTCTTGTCAACCAATTCCATCGATTTATTTGATTGGTTGATGACTTTAGAAACCGTATCATTTACAGAAATCGAAAAGTTACGATCTGTAAATGAGTAGTTATATATTTTGTTTAATTCTAAATTTGGTTTTACCTGTACAGATTTTTCTTCAAAATTCACCTGCGCAAAAATGGCAGGAGAGTATAGTAAAATCAAGGTAAATAGGCTTGTTTTCATTCTCTCTAAAAGTTGTACAAATATAGAATGATTATTGAATATCCAAGTTATTTATTGAACGAATCATTGTATCAATTGGCTTAGTTTCCGAAATTTCTTTTTCCATCAAAGTTCCACCGATTTCTTTCAGCTTTTTAACCTGCGGAATAAATCGATTTTCTAGTGAACCTATAGCTTTATTGTAACTTTGGGTTGCTTGGTTTAGATTATGACCAACCGTCGCCAAATGTTGTATTAAAACATTCACACGATTGTATAATTCTATTCCAGCATCTCGCATTTGATATATATTTTCCGCAACATTTAATTGTTGCCAGCTAAACGCAATTGTGCGAAGCATTGTAATCAAAGTAGTTGGTGTTGCAATAATTATTCTATTGTTTAGTGCATCTTCTATCAAAGTTCGCTCCAATTCTAACGCAGCACCAAAAGAACTTTCAATTTGCAGATACATCACCACATAATCGGGTGCTTCTGTGTATTGATTCCAATAAGCCTTAGAACTCAAATTCTTTAAATGTTCGCGTACAGCTTTCGCGTGCATTTGTAAATGATGTTTTCTTAAATTCTCATCTTCCGTTTCAAATGCAAGCATATATTGGTTTAATGGAACTTTAGAATCGACAATTACTTTTCGATTTCCAGGAAGATTAACGATTAAATCCGGGCGAAGCAAACCATTTTCGGACTGAACAGAAGTTTGTTCTTCAAAATCACAAAAAGATGACATTCCAGCAAATTCAACGACACGACGCAATCCAATTTCTCCGTATTTTCCTCTTGTGTGTGAAGTTTTAAGAGCAGAAACTAATGTATTGGTTTCTTTTTGCAATTTATCAGTTGTACCACGCATTGAATCTAAGAAAACTTTAATTTCTGAATAAGCGCCTTCTCGAGCTTTTTCTATTTCGGATATTTTTCCGTCAAATTTATTCAAGCTTTCATTTAATGGTTTGATTAACGAATCAATCGCTTGTTGACGTTTTTCTAAATCGTTTTGAGAATTAGAAAAATGTTTATCCAATGTTGTTTTCGCTAAATCAAGAAATTGTTCGTTATTACTTTTCAAAACTTGAGCTGAAAGTGCTTCAAATTGCTCTTTTAATCGTTCATTGGTTTCGAGCATAAACGATTTTTGCTCCTCCACAGCTTTCATTGCTTCTTGATGGCGAACCGTTAATTCTGTATTTTTTTCGCGCTCTTTTTGCCATTGATCCAAATTGAAATTTGCATCATCTTTTATTTCGATAAATTCATTTTTTAGCGAATCATATTGTTTCTGAAGTTCTTGGTGTTTTATTTCATTTCCAATTATGGCTGAATTTGCTTTCGATTTTGAATATAAAAAACTGATAACGGCTCCAATGATAAAAAAAAGGATGGATGAAAGTATGATTGCGCTGTTCATAATCTTAAAATTTAAACAAAGGAACGATTTTATACGACACAATATGTCGTTATTAAAAATAAAATCATAAAAAAACGATTTCTAAGAATTGTTTTTTCATCTTAAATTAATTGTTTTGATCTCTTTAGATAATTTTTGTGCCTTTTATAAAATTAATGTTAAGAAAAAAGACAGCTTGAAAAAGCTGTCTTTGTATGATCATAAATGAATAGAATCTTGGGATTCTGTCCTTAAATTATCTTTTGTTTCGAAGATAGAATTTTTGATGATTTGAGAACTTTCGTTCAAAATTGGTAAAATCTGGCTTTCGTCTTTTGTTTCTTTAAATCCTAGTTCTAAAATCGGATCGATATAATACAAAATACTTGATGTTAAAAGTAAAGAGATTATTAATCCTAAAGCCGCTCCACCAAATCGATTAATGATTCCTAAACCAACTGCTTCTACTGTTTTTTGTGTTAAACTTGACGCTAATTTTATTGTGAAAAAAGCAATTGCAAATGTAATAACTAACGCAACCAAAGAAGTTAAGCTATCTGCAACAATGTTGTAAGAATCGACATAAACTTCGATGATTTGATAAAATTTAAAACTTAACCAAATTGCTACAAAAAAACCGACTAACCCAATTAATTGAGAAATAAAACCTTTGAAAAATCCGTTGATAAAACCAAAAGCTAACGCAATTAAAATCAGAATATCAAGTTGATTGAAATCAGTCATTAAGCGTTTTGTAATTGATGTTTTTCAGCGATTTTTTTCAATGTTCCAACTAAGACATCAATATCTTCTTTAGTTGTTTCGTATGAAAAAGATACACGTAAAGGCGTCATTTGATCAATTTCTTCTTCTGTGTACAATGTTTGCATAACTAATGAAACTTTTGCTGCACCAGAACTGCAAGCACTTCCTTGTGAAACAGCGATACCAGCTAATTCTAATTCGAATCCGATTAAGGCATCATGAAATGGTAATTTGATGCTTAATAATGCATACAAACTTTTGTCTAAATCATCTGATAATCCATTGAAAGAAACGCCTGGAATAGCTGCTTTTAATTGATCGATTGTATATTGTTTAATTTCTTTGATGTGATTAACATGAGCTTCTAACTCATCAATTGCTAAATCAAAAGCTTTTGAAAGTCCAACAATTCCGTATACGTTTTCGGTACCAGAACGCATTCCTCTTTCTTGTCCTCCTCCAGCAATCAAGGCTTTTAAATGCGAAGCTTTTTTTGCATATAAAAATCCAGCACCTTTTGGTCCATGAATTTTGTGTGCTGAGCAAGAAGCGAAATCCATTCCCAAATCTTGGAAATCTAAATCGTAATGACCAACTGTTTGCACCGTATCTGTGTGGAACAATGTATTATTTTCTTGACACAATTGCGAAATACGTTTAATATCTGTTAAATTTCCAATTTCGTTATTAGCATGCATCAAAGAAACCAATGTTTTTTTAGATTGATCTTTAACTAATTCCTCTAATTGAGCATAATCAATGTCTCCATTTTTTTGAATATTGATGCGGATTACTTCAACTTTTCCACGATATTCTAAATCTTTGATACTTTCTTGTACGCATTTGTGTTCCATATCCGAAGTAATGATACGTGTAACATCTAAATCATTTACACAAGAACGTATAATCGTATTGTTAGATTCTGTCCCACAAGAAGTAAAATAAATTTCGGCAGGAGAAATATTTAAACGCTGCGCAATGTTCTTTCGAGCCATTTCTATAAGTGCCTTGGCTTCTCTACCAAAAACGTGGGTAGAAGATGGATTTCCGAAAACATTTTTCATCACATTTGCCATTTCGTCAACTACTTCTGGACGAATTGCTGTGGTTGCTGCATTGTCTAAATATACTCTTTGCATTATCGATTATTTACTGTATTGTTGTTTACTTTGAGGTTTTGAACAACAAATTTAAGTAAAATGTAAGGATTGAAAAAGTAAAATGTTATTTAAAACGCATCAAGTCCGAAGACAAAAATCTCCACTCAGGTGTAAGAAGTATGCCTTCTTTTGCAATATACCATGGTGAGATTAAATCGTTGCTTGGATTAGAAAGAATATGAATGTCTTGACTTGGATAATAACTTTGAGCCAAAATGAATATATTATTCCCATTTTTATCTTTCGCTAAATCAATTACCATTACAGCATGACTTTTTATATTTCCCTTTTGAAAAAATACATCGCCAATTTGAATCTCTTTGATAGAGATTGGTTTTAATAATTCAGCAATTGTATTTGAATTTGTATTTTCTAAATAATAGATCAAATATTGCATGTATTTCGTATGAGAATAATCTCCTTTTACATAGTCAGTGTAAGGAATTGGCTTTGTAGAAATTTTAGACAATTTATCTATTTCATTGTATTTTTTCGAACGGAAGAAATACTCTAAACGCAAACTCATCATCGCATTTGCATTAAACTGTACATTTTTTTTGGGTTGTTCTAAATCTAAAACTCCTACATATATATTTGGATTAGATTTTTTTTGACCATCAAAAGAATAAACAGCTGTATTATTGTTTTTGAGCGGAAGGTTATTTATCCATTTACCAAAATCTGTATAATTTTGATTCCTTTCATAATTTGGAGGTGTATCAAATCTCTTGAAAATCTTTAATTCACGTGTATGAACTAAACTACTTTCTTCATTTTCAAGCAATTCATTATTTGAAGATGATTTTAAAATCTGTGTGTTACAAGATGATAAAATGGTAAAAAACGATAGAGTTAAAAAAAATGTATTCTTAAAAATTTTCATTGAAATGTTGAAAAAAACGTGCTATTCTTTGGTTAAGAGTTGAATTTGATCTCTTAATTCGGCTGCTTTTATAAAATCTAAATTTTTTGCAGCATTTTCCATTTCTTTCTGCAATTTTTGTACCAATTTCTCTTTATCTTCTGTCGAATAATTTTCATTAATCTCTGCTGCTTGTTGAATCAAATGTTTTTGTTCGTAAGGATTTTCTTCAAAATCTGCTGCAGCTAAACTTAGTTTCGTTATTTTTTTGTTTAAAGCTTGCGGAACTTTATTGTGATCTTTGTTGTATTTCATTTGAATTTCACGACGACGATTTGTTTCATCAATCGTTAATTGCATACTATCTGTAATTCTATCTGCGTACATAATCGCCAAACCATTCACGTTACGAGCAGCACGACCAACCGTTTGCGTTAAAGAACGATGACTTCTTAAAAAACCTTCTTTATCAGCATCCAAAATTGCTACTAGAGAAACTTCAGGTAAATCTAAACCTTCTCTCAAAAGATTAACTCCAACCAAAACATCAAATAATCCAGCGCGTAAATCAGCCATAATCTGAACACGTTCTAATGTATCCACATCAGAATGAATATAACGACATCGAACGCCATATTTTGTCAAATATTTCGTTAACTCTTCCGCCATTCGTTTCGTTAAAGTAGTGACCAAAACACGTTCGTCTAACTCTACTCGTTTATTGATTTCTTCCATCAAATCATCGACTTGATTTTGTGTTGGACGAATTTCAATAATTGGATCTAATAATCCTGTTGGACGAATGACTTGCTCTACAACAACTCCTTCCGATTTTTCTAATTCATAATTCGCAGGTGTTGCTGAAACATAAATCACTTGATTTTGTAAAGCTTCAAATTCTTCGAATTTTAACGGACGATTGTCCATTGCAGCTGGAAGTCGGAAACCATATTCTACTAAATTCTCCTTGCGCGAGCGGTCTCCACCATACATTGCATGAACTTGAGAAACTGTAACGTGCGACTCATCAATCACCATCAAATAATCTTCTGGGAAATAATCTAACAAACAGAATGGACGAGTTCCTGGTTCGCGACCGTCTAAGTATCTCGAATAATTCTCGATTCCAGAACAATATCCCAATTCTTTGATCATTTCCAAATCGAATTCAGTACGTTCTTGCAAACGTTTTGCTTCGAGATGTTTTCCGATTTCATGATAATATTCAACTTGTTTACCCAAATCGATCTGAATATCAGCAATTGCACCATTTAAAGTGTCTTTAGAAGTAACAAAAAGATTGGCTGGATAAATATTAATTTTATCTAATTTAGTTGAAGTTTTACCTGTTTCTACATTGAAAACTGAGATTTCTTCGATTTCATCACCAAAGAAATTAATTCTGATTCCATCATCCGCATAAGCAGGGAAAATATCTAATGTATCTCCTTTAATTCTAAAATTTCCGCGTTGAAAAATACCTTCTGTTCTCGAATATAAAGCTTGGACTAATTTATGCAAAAAAGCTGTTCTCGAGATAATTTGCCCCGTTTCAATCTGAATCACATTTTTATGAAATTCTGTTGGATTTCCAATACCATATAAACACGAAACTGAAGCCACAACCAAAATATCGCGACGACCAGAAAGTAGGGAGGAAGTTGTACTTAAACGAAGCTTTTCAATTTCTTCATTAATTGATAAATCTTTCTCAATATAGGTTCCTGATGAAGGAATGTAAGCTTCTGGTTGATAATAATCATAGTAAGAAACGAAATATTCGACTGCATTATTCGGAAAAAATTCTTTGAATTCCATATACAACTGTGCCGCCAACGTTTTGTTATGTGCCAAAACTAAAGTTGGACGTTGAACATCTTGTACAACATTCGCGATTGTAAATGTTTTACCAGAACCTGTAACACCCAAAAGTGTTTGATAACGATCATTATTTAGAATACCATTTGATAATTCTTCAATAGCTTTTGGTTGATCACCAGTTGGCTTGAATTCAGAATTTAATTGAAACTGCATTCTACAAATTTACAAATTATTCAGATAAAAAAGGATTGTTATGAATTGTGATTTTACATAGAAGTTGATAAAAAATAAAAAGGCGACTTTAAGTCACCTTTTCATCAAAACCACAAAAAAATGAGAAAACTGTTTACTTAGTAAACAAACTTCCTTCCATTATTACAAGCTATTGCCCGCTATAACCATTGCAAATATATGTCGGTTTTCTGTGCGTGCACAATAATTTGTAATACTTTGTTTTATTGGTGTCGATAAAAGTTATTTATAATAGTGTTAAAACGTCTGATTACAACGTTTTCGTTGATTTGAATAAACTTTATAGTGTTAAGTTTACACTAGCGAATTTTCGCTAAATTCCATAATTTATCTAATTCGGAAATGGTTAAATCAGCTATGTTTTGACCATTTTCTTTCGCGATTTCTTCTAATTTCTGAAAACGTGTGATAAATTTTTTGTTCGATCTTTCTAAAGCATCTTCAGAATTGATGCCATTAAATCGTCCATAATTAATCAAAGAAAATAAAATGTCACCAAATTCCATCTCTTTATCTGTTGGATTTTGTTCTTCTTTGAATTCATTAATTTCCTCGATAATTTTATCAAAAACTTGATCAGAATTTTCAAATTCAAATCCAACACCTTTTACTTTGTCTTGAATTCGGTAAGCTTTTACCATTGCTGGGAGAGAAGTAGGAACGCCAGAAAGTACAGATTTGTTACCTTCTTTTAGTTTGATTTGTTCCCAATTTTGAAGCACCTTTTCTTCTGTATTTGCTTCTACATCGCCGTAAATATGTGGATGACGATGAATTAATTTGTCACAAATACCATTTAAAACATCAGCAACATCGAAGTTGTTTTGTTCTGATGCGATTTTAGAATAAAAAACTAGGTGAAGAAAAACATCACCTAGTTCTTTTTTTATTTCATCCGAATCTTTTTCGATGATGGCATCCGAAAGTTCATAAATTTCTTCGATAGATAACGTACGCAACGTTTCCATTGTTTGTTTACGATCCCACGGACATTTTTCACGTAATTCATCCATTATATCCAACAATCTTTCGAAAGCCTGTAATTGATCTTTACGTGTATTCATCTCTAATTATTCAGCGTCTTTATCTTTTTTTGCTGTTGTTTTTTTAGCAGCAGTTTTTTTAGCAGGTTTTTCTTCAGCGTCTTTTTTGTCAGCAGCCTTTTTAGCAGGAGCTTTCTTTTTTGGTTTTTCTTCCACAACAACTTCTTCTGTAGCTTCTACTTCAGCAACAGGAGCTTCTTGTGCTTGTTGAGCAGCCATTGCAGCTTCTACAGCAGCTAAGTCGATGTTTAATAATCCGTTTTTGTGTAAGATATTATACCATTGGAATAATTTTTTCAAATCAGAATCATAAACTCTTGAATCGTCATATTCTGGTAAAACTTCTTCCATATATTTACGCAATTCTGCACCAGAAGTTTTGTAATCGATCGTTTCTCCTCCGTTTTCTTTTTTGTAAATTCTGAAGAAAACTTCAGCCAAAGGAAATTCTTGTGATACTCCGTAAATAGCAACGTTGTCTAATAAACTAACATTGTAGTTAGAAGCGATTGAGATTTTTTTACCTTTTTCTAAATCTTCAACAACAAAACCACCTCTTGTTTGAGAAACTAAACGGTATAATCCTGGTTTTCCTGAAATTGCGATAACTCTTGATAAATCCATATTCTATTATGTTTAAGGGTCTATGAAGGGAATTTCATTTTGTAACTCGTGTTTACTTTCCCTTTTGTTATATTTTTTAATTTATTACTTATTAATTTCTTTTTAAAGCTCGAAATATAGTCAATAAAAAGCTTTCCTTCCAAATGATCGTATTCGTGTTGAATAACTCGAGCGCGAATATCCGAAAAAGTTTCGGTATGTTTCACCCAATTTTCATCAAAATATTCTAAAGTTACCGATTCTGGACGTGTTACATCTTCGTGAATGTGAGGAATACTCAAACATCCTTCTGTAAAAGCCCATTCATCACCTTCAGAACTACTGATTTTTTTTGGATTGATGAAAACTCGTTTGAAATCTTTTAATTCATCTTTTACATCATCATAATCTTCATCTTCTTCGAAAGGCGAGCAATCAACAACAAATAAACGTATATCTTTCCCGATCTGAGGCGCTGCGATACCAACTCCGTTAGAGTCATACATTGTATCGAACATATTTTGGATCAGTTCTTGTAAATTTTTATAATCTTGATCGATTTCTTGTGAAACTTTACGCAAGACAGGATCTCCGTAAGCTACAACTGGTAATACCATTTTCTGATCTTTTTTTATTAATTTAACGGCAAAGATACAATTTGTTATAGTTTATGTGATAAAAATGATTGTAAAATTATTACGGCACTCACTTTATCGACCATTCCTTTTTCTTGACGTTTTTTCTTTTTCATTCCTCCAGCAAACATTGCTTGAGAAGCCATTTTTGAGGTAAACATCTCATTTTCACGATGAATTTTAATCAACGGAAATTGTTCAGAAAATTTTTTCAAAAAAGGTTGAATTTGATTTTCAATCTCATTTAATTCTCCTGAAAAACGAACAGATAATCCAACTACAAGGTCAGAAACGTTTTCTTTCTCGATATATTGTTTCAAGAAATCCATCAATTTTGATGTATCAATTGTATCAACTGGCGAAGCTATAATTTGCAATTCATCGGTTACGGCAACGCCTGTTCTTTTTCCTCCGTAATCTAACGCTAATATTCGTGACATTTGGCAAATTTAAAAAAACGATTCAATAATAAATAATCTCTATGAAATCCCTTGATTATAATTTTTATATTTGTGGCTATTATTAATAAAGATGGAGAATTTAAAACAAATCATAGAAAAAGCTTGGGACAATAGAGAATTGTTACAAGAAGAGTCAACACAAATTGCAATTCGTGAAGTAATTGAGTTAATCGATAACGGACAATTACGTTGTGCAGAACCAGTTGGAGAAGATTGGCAAGTAAACGAATGGGTGAAAAAAGCAGTTGTAATGTATTTCCCAATTCAGAAAATGGAAACTTTAGAAGCAGGAATTTTTGAATACCATGATAAAATGGAATTGAAACGTAACTATGCTGAAAAAGGAATTCGTGTTGTTCCAAATGCTGTTGCCCGCTATGGTGCGTATATTTCTTCGGGAGTTATTTTAATGCCTTCTTATGTAAATATTGGTGCGTATGTGGACGAAGGAACAATGGTTGATACTTGGGCTACTGTAGGTTCTTGTGCACAAATTGGTAAAAATGTTCATTTATCTGGTGGTGTAGGAATCGGTGGAGTTTTAGAGCCATTGCAAGCTGCGCCAGTAATTATTGAAGATAATGCGTTTATCGGATCTCGTTGTATCGTTGTAGAAGGAGTTCGTGTAGGTAAAGAAGCGGTTTTAGGAGCAAATGTTGTGTTGACAGCATCTACTAAAATTATTGATGTAACAGGTGACGAACCAGTAGAAATTAAAGGTTATGTTCCTGCTCGTTCAGTTGTAATTCCAGGTTCTTATACAAAGAAATTTGCTGCAGGTGAATACCAAGTTCCATGTGCTTTGATCATCGGAACTCGTAAAGAGTCTACAGATAAAAAAACTTCATTAAACGATGCATTACGCGAGCATAATGTGGCGGTTTAAGTAGAATAAATTTTATAAAATATAATCCTCAGCAGTTTTGTTGAGGATTTTTTATTTTCGAATCAAACATATTTTAGTAGTTTTGCTTTATAACTATGTTTTATGAAAATTTTGATTATCCAACACAAGATGATAGGCGATGTTTTAATCACATCATTGTTGTGCGAAAATATCAAAAGAGCTTATCCAAATGCTATTGTTGATTATTTAATCAATAGTAATACTTTGCCTGTTTTAGAGAATAATCCATACATCGATCATAAAATTGTTTTCGATGAAAAAGAAAACAAAGGCTTGATGAATTTGATTAAATTCTCGAAAAAAGTTAATCAAAATAGATATGATATTGTAATTGATGCTTACTCAAAATTACAGAGTTGGGTAGATGTTTTTATCAATAATGCACCAAAAAAAATATCGTACAAAAAGATTGGAAGAACGTTTTTGTATACAGATAATGTAGAAAAACATGACGAACCAAATTCATATTTAGGTTTAGCAATCGAACATCGTTTGTCTTTATTGAAGCCTTTAGGAATTGAAATTCCTTTGGCAACAGAACCGAAATTGTATTTAACAGAAGAAGAAATAAACTTTGCGAAAGATTTATTTGAAAAACATCAAGTTGATTCTACTCGTAAATCAGTTATGATTAGTTTACTTGGTTCTGATCCTTCAAAAACTTATCCGTTGAATCAAATGGCAAAAATGGTTGATTTTATTGGTCAACATTATAATGTCAATATTTTATTCAATTATTTTCCGAAACAATTATCGCAAGCAAAAGAAGTATATAATCAATTATCTGATGAAACCAAATCGAAAGTTTATTTTGAATTGTTGGGTAATGATTTGCGCGAGTTTATTGCAATTGCAAACGAATGTGATGTGATTGTAGGAAATGATGGAGGAGCAATTAATATGTCCAAGGCTTTAGGGAAAAAATCGTTTATTATTTTTTCTCCTTGGATTGATAAAAAAGTTTGGGCAACTTTCGAAGATGGAATTCATCACACAAGTGTTCATTTAAAAGATTATTTTCCTGAAAAACTTGGAGATTTAAACAATCGTCAAATAAAAAAACAAGTTGATGAATTTTATTCAATCTTTGATTTCGATTTGTTTAAAGAAAAGTTAGAATATTTCTTATCACCATTAATAAAATAAAAACAGAAATTTTGAGTTTCTATTTATAAAATTAGATTACTATAGAGAATGTCTACTAAAATTTCTGCTCTACTAATTACACTTAACGAAGAAAAAAACATCAAAAGATTTCTTGATGAGGCTAGTTATGCAGATGAAATAATAATTGTAGATTCATATAGTACAGACAAAACGGAAGAAATTGCATTCCAAAATCCAAAAGTAAAGTTTGTAAAACGCAAGTTTGATAATTTCACAAATCAACGAAATTATACACTTTCTTTGGCAAAAAATGATTGGGTCACTTTTTTTGATGCAGATGAAGAACTTTCATCTGAATTAAAAGAAGAATTAATAAAGAAAGTAAATTCAAATTTACAGGATGTAGCTTTTATGGCTTATCATTCATTTTATTTTAAGAATAAGAAAATAGAATTTTCTGGTCAGCAAAATGTGAGAGCTGTTCGTCTTTTTAGAAAATCTAAATGTAGATATAAAGATGGTTTGATGGTTCATGAATTATTAGAATGTGATGGGGCAGTAGGTGATTTGGAACAAAAAGTGAAACATCATACGTTTATTGATGAAGAATATTATTTAGATAAACTTAATAGTTATTCTCGCTTACGAGCACAAGAACTTCGTCTCAAAAATTTGAAACCATCATTTTATCATTATACCATAAAGCCTGCTTATCGTTTTTTCAATTATTTTGTGGTGAGATTTGGTTTTTTAGATGGAAAAGATGGTTATACAATTGCAAAACTACATGCAATTTCTGTTGCAAATCGTTATAAATATTTGGACGAAATTTATAGAAAAGAAAATCAAAACTTAGGTTAAATAAAGAAGTTTGAGATTTTATTATACATTTGTCATACATTAAAAATAATACAATGAAAGCATATGTTTTTCCAGGACAAGGCGCTCAATTCTCTGGAATGGGTAAAGACTTGTACGAAAATTCTGAAATCGCAAAAGAATTATTTGACAAAGCAAACGAAATCTTAGGATTTGATATAAAATCAATTATGTTTGAAGGTTCTGCTGAAGACCTAAAACAAACAAAAGTTACGCAACCAGCAGTTTTTTTACATTCTGTTATTTTAGCGAAAATTTTACCAGATTTTAAACCAGAAATGGTTGCAGGACATTCTTTAGGAGAAATTTCTGCTTTAGTTGCAAATGGAACTTTAGACTTTGAATCTGGATTAAAATTAGTTTACAAACGTGCTTTAGCAATGCAAGCTGCATGTGAAGCTAATCCATCTACAATGGCTGCAATCTTAGGGTTAGAAGATAAAATTGTAGAAGATGCTTGTGCAGAAATTGATGGAGTTGTAGTGGCTGCAAATTACAATTGTCCAGGTCAGTTAGTGATTTCTGGAGAAATTGAAGCGGTTAATGTAGCATGCGAAAAACTGAAAGAGTTAGGTGCAAAACGAGCATTAGTTTTACCAGTAGGAGGAGCTTTTCACTCACCTTTAATGAAACCTGCTGAAGAAGAATTAGCACAAGCTATTGAAGAAACAACATTCAATACTCCAATTTGTCCAGTTTATCAAAATGTAAGCACAACAGCTGTTACAGATCCTGCTGAAATTAAGAAAAACTTGATTGCTCAATTAACTGCTCCAGTAAAATGGACGCAATCTGTTCAAAATATGATTGCTGATGGTGCGAGTGAATTTATTGAGGTTGGACCAGGAAATACTTTACAAGGTTTAGTGAAAAAAATAAACAGAGAGGTCTCAACTTCTTCGGCACAAATCTAAACGAAATGAAAACATACCGTTCCAATGGAAAATTATTCCTTATCGGGGAATATATTGTGATTGATGGGGCGAAAGCATTTGCATTGCCCACAAAATATGGGCAATGTTTGTTTGTGGAAAATTCATCAGAAATAGAAAATTTAATCACTTGGAAAGCAACTAAATTTGATAATTCTATTTGGTTTGAAACTAAAGTTAGATTGAATGATTTAGAAATAATTTCGTCTACAAATGATAAATTAAGTCAATCATTACAAAATATTTTAAAACAAGCTAAAATTTTAAATCCTGATTTTTTTGATTCTAATAACAGTTATCAATGTTTAACGAAGTTAGAATATCCGCAAGAATGGGGACTGGGAAGTAGTTCGACTTTGATTGATTTGATTAGTCAATGGATAGAAATAAATCCGTTTGAATTAAATCAATTAACCTTCAATACAAGTGGTTATGATATTGCATGTGCGCATCATCATCAGCCCATTTTGTTTTCGAATAATCCTATCGAAGTAGAAGATTTAGAATTGAATTGGAATTTTAAAGATCAACTTTATTTTGTTTATCTTAATCAAAAGCAAGATACACAAGCCGTTGTTGGAAATCATTATAAGAACAAATCAAAAGATTGGAAAATGATTCAAGAGCTTTCTGATTTGGTTGTTCAAGCAACTAAAGTTGAGAATTTAACTGATTTAGAATCTATTTTAGATGAATATCAAGAACGATTAGGAGATTTTATGCAAATTTCGCAAGTCAAAGAATTGCATTTTCCTGATTATTTAGGAGCTGTAAAAAGCCTCGGAGCTTGGGGCGGAGATTTTGTTTTAGTGACGTATAGAGAAGGAATGAACGATTATTTTAAAGAAAAAGGATATGAGATTATTATTCCGTTTTCTGAAATGATAAAATAACAAAAAAGCAGATTTAATTTTAAATCTGCTTTTTTGTTATTGTTTTTTACCAATCATGGCTTTTAATTTCTTTTTTCGAGCTTGTTTTGTTTGAAATTTTTGCTGGAATTCTTGTGTTTTATTCCACATTTCTTTAATAACTTCTTGTTCTGGTTTATTAATAAGTTTCGCATATTCTTTTCCCATAATTTCTATCATTTCTTTTTGAGGAGTTAGACGAGAAAAATTTTTCATTCGAATATCAAAACTCATTGAATTATGAAAATTCATGCGATTTAAATCAACCAAATAAAACTCATATTGATTTTCTCCAACTTGCTTAATTAAAGTATTTCCAGGAGAATGATCCAAAAATTCAATTCCAGCTTCATGCAAATCAAATGTGAATTTTGTAAATTGTTTCAAGATTTCATTTCGATTTGAATAATTAATATCTAAAACTAATTCTCTAAAAGTTATTTCAGATGTAACTAATTCACAAAAATAATAACTTTTTAAAAATGAGATTGTATTAAAATTTTCGACATATGCGATTGGAGTAGGTGTTTTAAAACCTAAATCAATTAATTTATTAGCATATAAGAATGATCGTTCAGCTTTTGATTTTCTGAAAAATCGATATACAAATTTATTGACAATATTCGGAATTTTGAATGATTTAATCGTAGCAATTTTACCCGATTTTAATGTCTTTTTTTTGATAGAATTTCTTGTGCCTTTTGCAATATAATCGTCAATCAAGTCAAAATTGTCAATAATGGATTTGATTTCAGTTAGCGTAGTTTGATAATTATTATTTACGACAATTTTCTGTGTCATTTTTCAAAATATTATAATTAATATAGAAAAAATCTATATTTCATTTTAATCTGTCAAAGATATGTCTATTTTTGTTGAAAATAAGGACAACTTAAAACAAGTTTTTTAAAAATTTTAGAACCTAACTTATGGTAAAAAAAATTCTTTTAGAATCTCATAATCTAAAGAATCGTGCAACTGGTTTCGGAGTTTTTAATTACGAATTGATTAAAGCTCTTTCGAAATTAAATTTTGATGATCAAATTTATTTACTTTACAAAAAACCTGAAGATTTAAGGACTGAATTTGGTACTAAATTTCATTATAAAAAATATTATAGTTTAATGCGCAATCCGTTTTTCAGAACGCGTGAAAAGTATGATGTTTGGCACTCCTTAAATCAAAATATAAAAGTTGAACCTTGTCATAAACCAAAAAAATATGTTTTGACGATTCATGATGTTAATTTTATGGAAGAAAATTCGCTTGATTATAGTCCAAATCACATTAAATATTTTAAAGAAAAGATTAAGCGAGTAGATGTTATCACATTTATTTCTGAATATGCAAAGAAACAAACTATGCAATATTTTGATATTTCGGGAATAGAAAATACAATAATTTATAATGGAAATTCAATTTCAGAAATTATAAATTGTGATGATTTTCAATCTCCATTAGATATTTCAAAACCTTATTTTTATACGATTGGAGCTTTTCTTGAAAAGAAAAATTTTGAATCACTTGTAAAAATGATGAAATTTTTACCAGATTTTAATTTGATTATTTCTGGGAATTGTACGAATGCCTATGGTCAAAAAATAAAAGATTTAATTGCTAAAGAAAAATTAGAAAACCAAGTTTTTTTATCAGGTAAAGTTTCTGAACGAGCAAAGCAATTTTATATGCAAAATTGCGAAGCGTTCTTATTTCCATCAACTGGAGAAGGTTTTGGTTTGCCTCCCTTAGAAGCGATGAGCTTTGGAAAACCAATTATTTTATCTGATAAAACGTCTTTACCAGAAATTGGTGGAAAAGATGCGTTTTATTGGAATGATTTTGAACCAGAATATATGAAAAATGTAGTGGAAGATGCGTTAAATCAATACAATCAAAATTCAGATTATTTTATAGAAGCTTATATCAAAAGAGCTGGAAGTTTTAGTTGGGATAAAGCGGCAAATGAATATCTAAAGGTCTATGAAATCTAAAATCTATTTTGCGATAAATAATATTTCGAAGAAAATCGACTTCATTCAACTTTCCTATAATACCTTTGCACTCAAATTTATAAAACAAAGAAAATGTCAGATATAAACGAAATTGTAGCCAAACTAAAACAAGGAGAAACAATGCTTTATCCAACAGACACAATTCTTGGACTGGGTTGTGATGCGAAGAATGAGGCTGCAATCGAAAAAATTTATCAGATAAAAAATCGTCCTTCATCAAAATCGTTGATTATTTTGGTTGATTCTCCACGTATGTTACAAAATATTGTTGAGGTGCCAGAATTAGCTTGGGATTTGATTGATTTGAACGAAAAACCTCTTACAATTATTTACGATAATCCAAAAGGTTTACCACAATCGTTAATTGCAGAAGATAATACAATTGCCATTCGAATGACTGATGATTTGTTTTGTAAAAAAATCATCGGGAAATTAGGAGGACCAATTGTGTCTACATCGGCTAATTTATCAGGAGAATCTTCTCCAAAAGTGTTTTCGGAAGTTAATCCTACTATTTTAGAGCGTGTTGACTTTTATCCAGATGAAACAAAAACCTTTGTACCTCAGTTCACTGCATCAACGATAATTAAATTAGGTCTAGATAACGAAGTAAAAGTTATTAGAGAGTAGTTTTTTATTTCAAAACTTATACTTTTGCAGAATGAAAATCTTAGAAGCCGTATCAAATCCAATTTTTAGAAATGTAGCAGAAGTTGCTGATGAAATTAATCAAGAAACTTATGTGGTTGGTGGATTTGTACGCGATTATTTATTGAATCGTGGTCAGAAAAAGGACATCGATTTTGTAACAGTTGGAAATGGAATTTTATTGGCTAAAGAATTGGCTAATAAATTAGGACATACATCACAAGTTTCAGTTTTTAAACGTTTTGGAACAGCAATGTTCAAATATAAAGACACAGATTTGGAATTTGTAGGTGCGCGAAAAGAAAGTTATTCAGAAGATAGTCGAAAACCACATGTTGAAGACGGAACGTTGGAAGACGACCAAAAACGTCGTGATTTTACGATCAATACATTGGCAATTTCGATGAATAAAGAGAATTTTGGCGAATTAATTGATCCTTTTAATGGAGTAGAAGATTTGAATAATAAAATTATCAAAACACCATTAGAGCCGAATGTTACCTATTCTGATGATCCTTTGCGTATGATGCGTGCGATTCGTTTTGCAGCTCAATTGGATTTTGAAATAGAAAAAAAATCTTTTCAGGCAATAATTGATAATGCAGAACGTATTAATATCGTATCTTTTGAACGCGTAATGGATGAGTTTCAGAAAATTATGATGACTGACAAACCTTCGGTCGGATTATTGTTGTTGGAACAATCAGGATTAATGCAACATATTTTACCAGAATTGGTTGCGTTAAAAGGAATCGAAGAGGTTGAAGGTCAGAAACATAAAGATAATTTTTATCATACGTTAGAAGTCGTTGATAATATTTCTGTCAACACAGATAATGTTTGGTTACGTTGGGCAGCGTTGTTGCATGATATTGGAAAAGCTGTAACAAAACGTTTTGATAAAAATGTAGGTTGGACATTTCATTCGCATGAATTTGTTGGATCAAAAATGGTATTAAAATTGTTCAGACGATTAAAATTACCATTAGGACCGCAAGTAAAATATGTTCAGAAGTTAGTCATGATGAGTTCTCGACCAATTGCTGTTGTAACAGACGATGCTACAGATTCGGCATTACGTAGATTATTGTTTGATGCTGGAGAAGATTTCGACGATTTAATTACGCTTTGCAAAGCTGATATTACAACAAAAAATGAACGTAAACAAAAACGTTTCAAACAAAATTTTGAAGTTGTAGAACAAAAAATAAAAGATGTTGAAGAACGTGATAAAGTACGTAATTTTCAACCACCAATTACAGGTGAACAAATAATGAAAATATTTGATATTCAGCCAGGAAAAGAGATTGGAATCTTAAAAAATGCCATCAAAGAAGCAATTTTAGAAGGCGAAGTAGAAAATAATTATAATTCTGCATTAGAATTTGTAATTAATATGGGAAAAGATTTAAATTTGGAACCGAAAAATATTTAGAAAGTGATATATAAAATTCGTGTATTCCTTGATGCAAAAGAGGATGTTTTTAGAGACATAGAAATTAAAGAGAAGCAAACATTATTCACATTGTACAAAGGTATTATTAGTGCTTTTAGTTTACAAGGTGAGGAGTTGGCATCGTTCTATGAAGTAGATGAAGATGGAAACCAAACAAAAGAAATTCCTTTAGAGGATATGTCTGATGATGGAACTGATGAAACAATGGCTGATTTTTATATCAAAGAAGCTTTTGCTAATCAAGGAGATCGTATGGCTTTTGTATATGATTTTATGGAAATGTGGACATTTGTGGCTGAATTAATTTCTGTAGAAGATAAACCAGCTGTTCTTAATTATCCATTAACGGTTTACCGTTTCGGTTCAATGCCTCTTAAAGCGCCTAAAAAAGACATGATGGTTGATTTAGACGATGAAGAAGATATTGATTTTGCAGAAGATGCTGAATTAAATGATTTACAAATCGACGAAGATTTAGACGTAGACGATTTATAAAAACTACAACTAATCAACTTATATATCAAAAAATCTGAATGGCAACATTCAGATTTTTTTTTGTGCTATATATCAACCATTTGATAATTTTTTTACTTCCAGAACCAACCATTTTTCCGTAACTTGCATCTACTGATAAAAGAAAGAATCTATGAAACAGCTACTGTTTTTATTATTAATTTTAACCAATTCGATGCTTATGGCTCAATCCCCAACGATTGATCAAAAGTGGAAAGAAATTGACCAGCAAATGCAAAATGGTCAATTCAAATCTATCCAACCAAAAATTGATGAACTTAAAACGTTATCAAAAAAGCAAAATAATCAACAAAGTTATCTGAAAGCTTTGTTTTATGAAGCAAAAATAAAAGTTGCAACTTCTGATGAAACAGATGATGTAAACTTCGTTTTTGATTTGTTTAAAAAGGATTTAGATGAAAAATCAATTGTAAATAATGCGATTGTTTATTCATATTTAGCTGAGTTATATCAATTGTATTACAACGAAAATCGTTGGAAAATCAATAGTCGTACAAATGTCGAAAATCAAGCTACAAATGATGTGAGATTTTGGACAGAAGATACTTTTAAGAAAACAATTAATGATTATTTTTCGAAATCAATTCAACCAAAAAATGAATTAATAAATGCAAAATCTCAAGATTATAAAATGATTTTGAATATTGCAAATGATAAGAAAAATGCGCAACAACAATTTGATTTAACGCCAACATTGTATGATGTTTTAGCAAGAAATTATATCAATTATCTGAATGAGAATGATGAAAAAGATAAAGCAAATCAATTGCTTTCTGATTTAGTTGAGATTAATAAACAAAAAAATAACGAAAATGCTGTTTTGTACAATGAATTGATTTTAATTGATTCAAACCGAGGTTCGACTTCGGTTCAAGAAATTATTAAACAAAAAGAATTTTTAGCAACAAAATATCCAAAAGCATGGTATTCGTCTTATGTGTATGCAACTTTAGCGACAGATTATTATGGTTTGCAAGAAGATAAATTGGCGAACGTAAATAAGATTTTTGAACTACAACAAAAAGTTGCGAAGCTTTATCCAAATTCGGAGGAATTAGAGAATATAAATAATTTAGTTTCGAAGATAAAATCGCAAGAATTAAGTGTACAAGCAGAGCGATATATTAACGAAAATCAGAATACACCAATTCAATTAACGCATAAAAATTTGTCGCAAGTTTTTGTGAGAATTTTCGCTTATAATGAAGGTTTTGATGGAAAAGATAAAATACAAGCGTTAAATGTTTACAACGAAAATAGAATTGCAGAAGCGCAAAAATTTCTGAATAGTTTAAAGGTTGTTGATCAATATGCAATTGATGTTAAATCGTTTGAAGATTATCAAAATCATTCGACAATTGTTAAATTAAATCCACTAAAATCTGGTCGTTATATTGTCCTTTTTTCGAATAATTCTGAATTCAGAATCAACACAAAAGACGATATTGATTATTTAGATGTAATGGTTTCGAAATATGCGATAAATTCTTTAAATGATAAATTGTCGGTTGTGAATCGTGAAACTGGAAAACCAGAAAGTAATGTTGCGGTTGAGTTTTCTAATTTGACAAATTATAATAAAAAGGAAACAAAAACTTTAACATCGGATAAAGATGGAATAATAACAATTCCTTCGGGCTGGAGAAATCTTCAATATCGTGTGAAAGACGAACATACTATTTATTCAACGTATTACTACGATTATGATCGTGATGATGAAGATGATGATTCTTCTGTCAAGATTTTCACAGATCGTGCGATTTATCGTCCTGGACAAACGGTTTATTTCAAAGGAATTTATTATTTATCGAAAGATAAAACTCGAAATATCATTCCAAATTCTAAATTGACGATTGCTTTATATGATGTTAACAATAAAGAGCTTTCTAAAATAGATTTAACAACTAATGAATTTGGATCTGTAAATGGAAGTTTTATTTTGCCAAGTTCTGCTTTAACAGGTAACTTTTCGATCAGAGCTATTAATGAAGACGGTTATTATTCATTCAAAGTGGAAGAATATAAACGTCCAAAATTCAAAGTAGAAATAGAGAAAAATAAAGGTGTTTATAGTTTAAACGACAAGGTAAAAGTAGAAGGAAAGGCGATTGCTTTTTCTGGTGCTAATATCGATAATGCTAAAGTTTCGTATCGTGTTTATCGTCAAGAAATTTTTACATTTTGGCCTTGGTATCGCTCAATTCCAGCAGGTCGTGGAGAACGAGAAGAAATTACGTTTGGAGATACAACAACAGATGCGGAAGGAAAATTTAACTTTGAATTTGTAGCAAAACCAGCTTCGGAGAAAAAGAAAGATGAGGTAAGAACCTACAATTATTTTATTGAAGTAAATGCAACGGATATCAATGGAGAAACGCAATCAGAATCTTCTTCCGTAAAAGTTGGAGACACAAGAATATCGTTAAATATTGCTATTTCTGAGAAAGCTAAAGTAGATGATTTGAAAGCTTTCAAAATTGAAGTGAAAAACTTGAATGATGAAAAATTAGATGGAAAAGGACACGTCGAAATTTATTCGTTAAATGCACCAAAAGAAATAGTTCGTCGTCAAAAATTTACAACAGATTATAATATTTATTCGAAAGAAGAATTCAAAAAAATATTTCCGAATGAACCTTATGGTGACGAAATGAATCCAAAAACGTGGACAACAAATCAAAAGGTTTTTGAAAGTGATTTTGATACAAAAATTTCTGATGAAATTAAATTTAATCAAGCTTCAAATTTAGAAGAAGGTTATTATGTTGTAAAAGGTTTTGTGATGGACGGAACACAAAAAGTGGAAGTGGATAAATTGATTTATGTTTCGAATGAAAAGAAAGCAAATGCAATTAAAACACTTTTAGCAGTTTCGCCTAATAAATTGACTTTCGAACCAAAAGATGTTGCAAAAATTGAGTTCAAATCGGGTTCTAAAAATACATTTGTGTATTATGAAGTAGAGGCGAATCAAACAATTATTGAGAAAGGTTTTTTGGATTTGAGTAAAAAATCTGTAGTCGAAATTCCAATTAAAGAAGAATATCGCGGTGGAATTTATGTGAATTATGCCATGACGAAATTCAATGATGTGCAAACAGGAAGTCTTAATTTGGCAGTTCCGTTTACCAATAAACAACTGAAAGTTACGGCTGAAGTTTTACGTGATAAATTGACGCCAGGTGCAAAAGAAAAATGGCAACTAAAAATTGAAGGACCAAATAAAGATAAAGTTTCAGCTGAGGTTTTAACAAGTATGTACGACGCTTCGTTGGATCAATTTGCGTCAAATTCATTAGATTTTAATGTGTATGATTTTACAAATTCAAGAAGAAATAACCCTTTTAATCTATATCAATTTTATATAACAAATCAATCTCGAGCAATTTATTATCGTACAAATTATGATTTTTATGCAAGAGGATATGCAGGATTAGACCTTAATTTATTTGATTTTGGTTTCAATCAATATCGCATGAATCGTATGATGATGAAGTCTGTTGCGCCAGGTGTAAAAATAAAAGAAGTATCAGAAAATGAAATTCATGTTGAGGTACAAATGGGGGCTGCTGCTGATGTAAGTTTAGAAGGTTCTGTTGTAACAGCTTTAGGAATTACAAGAGATAAGAAATCGTTAGGTTATTCAACTCAAGCAGGAGAACCTGGAGCTTCTGCAAATGTAACAGTTCGTGGAGTTTCTTCTGCCGAAATTTCAAATGCACTTTATGTTGTAGATGGAGTTGTGTATGATATAATGCCAGAACTTAATTCAGATGATATTCAGTCTATGAATGTATTGAAAGGAGAAGAGGCGACTGCTTTATATGGAGCAAGAGGAGCAAATGGAGTAGTGATTATTACAACTAAAAAAGAGGCAAACGCAACTTTAGATAATGTAAAAGCGCGTACAAATTTAAATGAAACAGCCTTCTTTTATCCAAACTTAAAAACAGATGCAAAAGGAAATATTATTATAGAATTTACTACGCCAGAAAGTTTAACAGAATGGAAATTTATGGCAATTGCACATACGCCAGACCTTAAAACAGGTTATTTGGAGCAAAATGTTCGCACGCAAAAAGACTTGATGGTTGTGCCAAATATGCCACGTTTCTTACGTGAAGGCGATCAAATTTCGGTTTCGTCTAAGATTAATAATTTATCAGATAAGGTATTAAATGGTTCTGCGAAATTGATGTTGTTTGATGCGTTTACCAATCAACCAATTGATGCACAATTCAAATTGACAAATGCAGTTCAGAATTTCTCTGTTGCAAAAGGAAGCTCGGATCAAGTGACGTGGACAATTGATGTTCCGAAAAATGTACAAGCAGTTGTGTATCGTGTGGTGGCTTCGGCTGGAGATTTTTCGGATGGTGAAGAATCGGCTTTACCAATTTTGACAAATCGTATGATGGTGACAGAAACGTTGCCGATTTATGTGAAAGAAGGTCAAAAGAAATCGTTCCAATTTGATAACATGATCAACAATAAATCGACTTCGTTAGATAATTTCAAATTAACATTCGAGATGACAACGAATCCGATTTGGTATGCAGTTTTCTCGTTGCCTTATTTGCGCGAATATCCTTACGAATGTGCAGAGCAAGTGTTCTCGCGTTTATATGGAAATATGATTTCAGAAAAAGTGATCAATTCAAATCCAAAAATTAAAGCTGTTTTTGATGATTGGAACAAAAAAGGTGAATTGAAATCAAAATTACAATTGAACCAAGAATTGAAAAATATCATTTTAGAAGAAACGCCTTGGATGAAAAATGCAGAAAGCGAAGAAGAGCAAATGAAGCAAATTGCAGTTTTATTTGAATTGAATCAAATGCAAACGGAAATGAAATCGGCTTTCCAAAAATTATCGGATAAACAACAATCAAATGGTGGCTTTGCTTGGTTTGACGGTGGTCGTCCAAACGAATATATCACAACGCATATTGTTTCTGGTTTCGGAAATATGAAGAAAATGGATGTGAATTTCAAAGCATTTGAAATAGATGTAAATCCATTAATCAAAAAAGCGATTCAGTTTATTGATGATGAGAATTTAAAACGTTTCAAAGAGTTCAAAAAAGATCAAAAATCATTCAAGGATGTTACGTATTCAGACGGTTTACATTATTTATATGCGCGTTCGTTTTTCTTAGAAGATTATCCGATGTCGAAAGAATTGGAAGAAATGAAAACAGCGATGTTAAAGAATCTAAATGATACAAAATTAGAGTTGTCGTTGCAACAAAAAGCAATGGCTGCAATTGTGATGAATCGTTTTGGAATGCAGTCTGCTGCTAAGATTGTAGTCAATTCGATCAAAGAAAAAGCAGTAGAATCGGATGAAATGGGTATGTATTGGAAAGAAAATCAACCGGGTTGGTTTTGGTATCAAGCGCCTGTAGAAACACAATCGTTGTTAATCGAAGCATTTGACGAGGTAACAAAAGATGAAAAATCTGTCGAAGAAATGAAAGTTTGGTTATTGAAAAATCGTCAAACAAATCAGTGGAATTCAACAAAAGCAACGACAAAAGCGGTTTATGCTTTAATGAATTTTGGGAAATCTTGGATAGATGCTGATAAAGGAATTGAAGTGAAGGTTGGAAACCAGAAATTTGATTTAGATAAAAATTTGCAAGCTGGTTCGGGTTATGTAAAAACTTCTTGGAACAAAGAAGAAATCAAACCAGATATGGGTAAAGTTGAAGTTTCAAAAACTTCTCCTGGTGTTGCTTGGGGAGCGATGTATTGGCAATATTTTGAAGATTTAGATAAAATAAAATCAGCCGAAACTGGAATCAAATTCAATAAGAAATTGTTTGTTAAATCGAATTCTGCAAATGGTCCAATTCTGAAAGAAATTACAACGTCAACACCGATAAAAGTTGGTGATATTGTAACTGTTCGATTAGAGATTTCTGTTGATCGCAACATGCAGTTTGTACACATCAAAGATATGCGTGCAAGTGGTTTCGAACCTGTGAATGTACTTTCTGGTTATAAATGGAAGGGCGAATTTGGATATTACGAAAGCACAAGAGATGCTGCAACTAATTTCTTTTCGGATTACATGAGAAAAGGAACATATGTTTTCGAATATGATTTGAAAGCGAATAATGCAGGTAATTTCTCGAACGGAATTACATCGATGCAAAATATGTATGCGCCAGAATTGAGTGCGCAAAGCGAAGGAATTCGTGTTGAAATTAAATAGATTTTAACTTGTAAGTTTAATAATAAAGGCAAGATTTTTAATCTTGCCTTTATTTTGGTTAAAAGATACCTAAGAGTTGGTGAACTCTTAAGCAAGAGTTTAGTAATTCCTGCTTAGCTTTCTTTTGATTTATGAGTTGCGTGAGTTACGAGATTAGTGTTTCGAATTTTACACTTTGTAAAACATATTACGTACAACTTAAAACGTTAAGCGTATCACAATACAATTCAAGATTTTATTTATCTTTAAAATCAAATAACATGAAATGAAGAAAAGACTTCTACTCAATATTGTACTCATTCCTTTTATCGGATTTGCGCAGCTGCAAACCATTTTTCAATCTAAAATAGATTCGATTTACGAAAAAAATAAAAACGCTGTCGGAATTATTGTTCACGTTGAAGCACCAAAACAAAACATTTCGTGGAGTTATGCAAAAGGAGTTTCGGATATTAAAACCAACGAAATTTTAAACAGCCAACAACCGGTTTTAATAGCAAGTAATACCAAACCTTATGTGGCTGCTGCAATTTTGCGTTTGGTAGAAAAAGGTCAAGTTACAATTAATCAATCGATCAAGAATTTATTATCTAAGAAGACTCGTCAATTGCTCGAAAAAGATGGTTATGATTTGAATACGATAACAGTCAAACATTTGTTGTCGCACACTTCTGGAATACAAGATTATGTCGATGATGCGTATTTTGAATTAGTTAATCAGCGACCGCAATATAAATGGACGAAGGAGGAACAAATAAAACGAGCAATGGAAATCGGAAGTCCACAAAAAGTAGGAGAAAAGTTTAGTTACGGTGATATCAATTATTTGCTTTTAGCAGAAATTATTGAACAAAAAACGCGTCAACCATTTTACAAAGTAATTCGAGATTTGTTAAAGTATAAAGAATTAGGTTTGACACAAACGTGGTTTATCAATTTGGAGAAATATCCTTCGAAAACACTTCCGCTTGCGCATCAATATGCAGATAAATACAAGTGGGATTCGTATGATTTAGATCCTTCGTGGGATTTGTATGGTGGTGGTGGAATAGCTTCGACAGCCAAAGAATCGGCTTTGTTTTTTCAGTATTTGTTTGAAGGAAAAATTATTCAGAATAAACAAATTTTGGATTTGATGTCAACATATGTTTTACCTTCGGATCAATCTAAATATTGTTTGGGAATTTATCATTTTGATATGGGATTCAATGCTTATTATCACGGTGGTTGGTGGGGAACAGATGTGATTTATTCGCCAGAAACTAATGCGACAATTACAGTTTTTACTTTGCAAAAAGGGTTTCAACATATCATTAATCCTTTTATTGGAAAAGAATTTCAGAAGTTGTTGATGAAGAAGAGTTAGAATTTTGAATAATTTTCTCATAAGATTTGACATTTTTTTAATTCATTCTAAGTATAAAACTTTCTAAATTTGAGGCATGAAAAAATCAATACTTAGTATATTTTCTGCAATTGTATTAACGTTCTCAGTTACAGCAAATGCACAAGAAATCGAAGAACAAATCGTAATCGAAAATCGTGTAAATGATGCCAAACAACAAGATAAACCTTATGTTATCTTGATTTCGGCAGATGGTTTTCGTTATGATTATGCTCAAAAACATGAAGCTAAAAATCTATTAGCTTTGGCTAAAAATGGAGTGAAAGCTGACGCTATGTATCCGTCTTTTCCTTCGGTTACATTTCCAAATCACTACACAATTGTAACTGGTTTAACGCCTATTCATCATGGTTTGGTGGGAAATAATATGTTAGACAGAGAAGTTGGTGATCGTTATTCGTTGGGGAATAGAAATGCTGTTATCAATCCGAAATGGTACGGAGGAACGCCAATCTGGAACCTTGCAGAACAGAACAAAATGTTAGCTGCTTGTTACTATTGGCCAGGTTCGGAAGCGCCTATTAATGGTATGTTCCCAACGTATTCGTACAAGTATTCGGAAAAATCACCAATTGATTACCGTATTCAGCAAGTTGTAAATTGGTTGGAGTTACCAGCTGAAAAACGTCCACATTTAATTACGTTTTATTTTCCGGAAGTAGATCACGCAGGGCATTCTTTTGGTCCTGATGCACCTGAAACAAAGGAAGCTGTACAATTTGTAGATCAATCAATCAAGAAATTGAATGATGAGGTTGCAAAAACAGGTTTGAAAGTGAATTTTGTTTTTGTTTCTGATCATGGAATGACAAGAATTGATGATGAAAATCCATTGAAATTGCCAATTAAAATTGATGAATCAAAAGTACAAGTTGCTTCAAATGGTTCTTATGTAAGTCTTTTTGTAAAAGATAAAAATGATATCGAATCAATTTACAAAGAAATAAAAGCAGTTCAGAATAATACGTTCGAAGTGTATAAAACAACAAATGTCCCATCTAAATATCATTTTGATAAAAAGAATGATCGATACAATCGTATTGGAGATATTATTTTGATTGCACATGCTCCAAACTATTTCTCAAACAAAAATGCACCGAAAGGTTCGCATGGTTTTTATGTAAAAGAAACGCCAGAAATGAAAGCGACTTTTATGGCTTGGGGACCAAATGTTAAGTCTGGTAAAGAGATTAAAGTTTTTCCAAATACAGAAATCTATCCAATGCTTGCGAAGATATTAGGTTTACCAATTCAAGAAAAAATTGATGGAACAAATCAATTAGCCAATAAAATTTTGGTGAAATAATTTAGATTTTACTCAAAATACAAAGCCAACTTATTAAGAGTTGGCTTTTTTTGTTATTGAATTTTCATTGACTTATAAGAATTCGTCATTTTGAATTTATTTTTTCTTAAAATTCAGATTTGATATAATAATAGCAAAAATAATAACGGCGATTCCTGTCCATTGTATTGCGAGTACTTGTTCATGTAAAAGCACAAAAGCCATGGTTACTGAAACGGGTAATTCTAACGAAGAAACAATACTTCCCAAACCTAATCCTGTGTGCGGAAAACCTTTGTTTAAAAGAATAGGAGGTAAGACAGTTCCGAAAATTGCCAACGGTAATCCCCAAGTATAAAAAATGCTAAAATTGAATGCATGAATTCCATTTACATCATTTGAAAAGTTGTTGTAAAAGCTCATTAAACCATCAAAGTAATAAGGTCCGATTTGGCTAAAAAACAAAAATAGAGACACAATAATAGAACCTCCAAAAAGCATCCACAAACTTTTTTTATAAGCTGGTAAATAATTGGCTAAACTATTCGATGTAAACATGGTAGCCGTAAAAGAACAAGCTGCTAAAAATCCCCAAAACAATCCTTTAGGATTTAACTCGACTTCTTGGTTGATTAAATTTGTTGCCAAAACAGTTCCAAATAATACCAAAACCATTGCAATTAATTTTTTGGCAGAAGGAAATTGTTTTCCCAAAATACTCTCAACCAAAATACTAATCCAAACCGTTTGCATCAACAATACAATTGCGATTGACACATTGATATATTGTACCGCTAGATAGTAAAATAAACTTGTGAAACCTAACGAAGTTCCAGCAAGAATCAACCTTTTTTTATCTTTTTGTTCAATCTTTGGTAAATCTTTTTTACTCATCATAAATAAGTTGATGATTCCCAAAATCAAAATTCCTAATACAAACTGAGAAGTTGTTACCTCGGCAGTCGTATAGCCTTGATCGTATGCAATTTTTACAAATGTTGCTAACATTCCGTAGAAGCTAGCGCCCATTGCAACGAACAAAACTCCCTTCAAAATACTTTTATTTTCCATAATTTTTTACGCAAAAAAACGGCCTGATTAAATTTAAAATCAAGCCGTGCAAGTTACTTTATTTTTTCTGACTAAAAAAGTCCGTTAATTTCTCCTTCTATTTTATTGAAAATGAATCCTAAATCTTCTTTATTTTCAACAAAATCTAAATTATCCACGTCGATTACCAACACTTTTCCTTCTTTATAATTCGAAATCCACTTGTCATATTTCTCGTTTAGACGATTCAAATAATCAATACTAATTGAATTTTCGTAATCGCGACCGCGTTTCTGAATTTGCGAAACCAATGTAGGAATTGAAGCTTTAAGATAAATCAATAAATCTGGTGCTTCTACAAAACTTGTCATCAAATTAAAAACACGCAAATAGTTGTTATAATCTCTTGTAGACAATAATCCCATATCGTTCAAGTTACTCGCAAAAATATGCGCATCTTCGTAAATTGTACGATCCTGAATAATGTCTTTTCCGCTTTCTCTAATCTCTTTTACTTGATTAAAACGGCTTCCTAAGAAATAAATCTGAAGATTGAACGCCCATTTTTCCATGTCGTTGTAAAAATCATCCAAATACGGATTCATTTCTACATCTTCAAACTGAGCTGTCCAGTTGTATTGTTTTGCTAAAAGGTTTGTTAGAGTAGTTTTACCTGCTCCAATATTTCCGGCTATGGCGATATGCATTTTCCAATTATTTTAACGTTTGCAAATATACTAAAGCTTAATTTTCAAAACAAAATCTAAGCTAGCGACTCATAGAAAAATCTTTTTTTAGAAAAAAATTATTCCGATTGATTTATGAATTTTTATTCAATTATAAATTAAAAATAAATAAGGATTAGTAATTAGTTTTAATTGATTAAATAGTTTATTATTAATTATTTGTACTTAAAATAGTATAAGTGTAAATTTTATTTTCGACCAAAGTATAAAGATTTTTTTCGCTAAACGCAAAACTTTTTACATTTTCTAAATCAATAAAAGTCGTCAAATTTTGATTGACAATATTTTTTGATATTAGCTTATTGTCATTTATATAGAAAATAACATCTTTATAAAAATAAAAAGGTTGCTGATTGGTGTCAAATTCAAAATTAGATTTGAAATTTCCATAATCATCGTAAACATAAATTGTTTTCTGACCTTTTAAATACACCAAATTTTTGTACACATGTATTTTATCGATTGATTGATCATTATACTTCAAATAAATTTGTTTTGATGTCAGAATTGGTTTTTGTAACTGATAATTATAGTAAACAATTTTATTCCCGATTAAATCATAAAACCAACAAAATTGCGTGTCAACAACTTTTAATGCAGCTGGCATAAAATCGTTTGATTTAATCTTTACAATATCCTGAATAGGATTCAAATCTTCATCTAAAATAGTGAGTTGATTAAAATTTGAATATACATAAGCTCGAAGTGGATTATTGACATCAACTGAAGTAATAATATTCTTGAGATCAATACTTTTGTTCTTTTTCGACTGAAATATTTTTTCAATTCTAGTATCTGAAATCAAATAAATCGAATTATTTAGATCAGTATCAATTGATTTGATTGTCCTATTTTCAATCAAAACTGAATCTTTTAACTCAAACTTTTGAGAAAAAACAGTGATAAGTGCAGAAACAAAAATAATTGAAAAAATGGTTTTCATTTACTTGAAAATTACTTCATAACCAAATCTACAAATTGAGAGTAGGATTACCAAAATAAATATGTATCGAATAAATTTATTCCCTTTGTTGATGGCTAATTTTGCTCCAATAAAACCTCCTAAAGCGTTGCAAATAGCCATTGGTAAAGCTATTTTCCAGATAATTTGCCCTTTGATTAAAAACAAACAAATCGAACCAAAATTAGTCGCTAAATTGATCAGTTTTGCATTAGTATTAGCTTTCAAAAAATCCATACTAAGAAGTGTTACGAATCCCAAAATAAAGAAAGTTCCAGTTGCAGGACCAATAAAGCCATCGTAAAAACCAACTGCAATACTCACAATACAACCATTGATAATCGCAATGTGGTAAGGAATTTTACGCTCGGTAGCTTGTCCAAAATCTTTCTTGAAAATAGTGTAAATGGCTAAAACAATCAAAATGATTAACAAAACAGGCTTCATAAAATCATTATTGATAACCGTTAACAATTGTGATCCTAAAAAAGCAGAAACAAATGCGCATATAGCCATAATAGCAAAAAGTTTCCAATCTATTTTTACCTTTTTTAGATATTGTGAAGTTGCTAAAGCTGTTCCACTAAATGCTGGAATTTTTAGCGTTCCGATTACTGTTGAAACAGGTAAATTAGGTAAAAAAGCAAGTGATAATGGCGTTTGTATTAATCCACCACCACCAACAATAGAGTCGATGAAGCCAGCGCAAAAAGCCGCCATGCATAAATAGAATAAAATCTCGATTTCCAAAACTGAAAAATTTTGGCAAATGTATAAGAGAAATAATAAATAATGAAGGAATTATTAAAAATTGTAGCCACGATGAGACTCGAACTCATACTGTCAGAACCGGAATCTGATATTCTATCCATTAAATTACGCAGCCAAAAGTTTTGCAAATATAGATAAATAGACTATTTGAGTTGAATATTTTGTCTAAAATTTCGGTGTTGGGTTGCGGTAAAATAATCTCTGAAAATTTGATTGATTTCTTCATTTATTTTTGAAGCTTTAATTCCAAGTTGTGGATAAATTTCAATGATAAATTGAGTGATTTTCTCAACAGTTTCTATTCCAAATGAATGAATTTCAGTTTCGATTTCTTCTGAAATAGGAGAATTATTTGTCAATAAATTTTCTATTGTTTTAGCAAATTCAATAGTTTTCGAAGTTGATTTAATAACGAAATTATCAAAATTAGTTTGTTTTTGGTATTGAATAATCTCTAAACTTTTTTCGATAAAATGTTCTGCCATTCCAAGATAATTTACCAATAAAGTTAAATCAGCAAAAATTCGGAAAGGTATTTTTTCGACCAAATCATCACTATAAAATTCATTATAAATAAAACTATAATCTTGATGAACGATTTCATTTTCTACTTCAAAACTATGAGAAGATGTAGCAACCATTCCCATTGATTTCCAAGTTGAAATTAATTTAACTTGAGATTTATTTAAAATAAATGACAAAAACTTTGGTTCACCATTTTTATCCAATTTCTCTTTTCCATCTTCGATTATTTTCGCATTTAATGTAAAATGAGTGAGGTAAGGAGCGCCAGTTGCATAATGCCACAAACCGTTTATGATATATTTATCTCCAACTTTTTCAGCAGTTCCACCAAGCATTCCGCTTCCACCAAAACACGTTTTTTGTGATGAAAATAAATTATAAACAATATCGGGTTTTAGATTTCGAGAAAAATAATTTGCTCCACTACAAAGCGTTATAAACCAACCTAAACTTCCGTCAATTTTAGCAACTGATTGAAGAATTTTTAATCCTTCAGAAAAATGTAAGCCAAGTCCATTGTATTGTTTCGGAACCCAAATATTCAACCAATTTTGAGTATAAATATGATCGAGAACTACTTGATTAAAGGATTCTTTATTCAATAATTCTTTTTGAAGTTTGGGAATATCAAGCATTATTTTCATTCAAAATTTTTCTCCAATTAAAATATCCAGAAATCGCCACACAGAATAAAATCAACGATAAAATAGCATATAAATACAAATCTTTGTGAATCATTAATGGAATTGAAATAATATTACTAATATTCAACAAAATCCAATTTTCGAGTTTACGTTTTGCCATTAACCACATACCAGCCCATGCAAATGCGCTTACGATTGAATCCCAAATTGGAACGTCAGAATCGGTGATATGTGTAAGTGCTAAATAAAAAATAGTAAAACTACTTAAAACAATTCCTGTGACAACTCCCCATTCTTTTTTGTTGGTTATCGTAATTTCAATTTCGTGTTTTTGTTGTCCAAATTGCCAATATAACCAACCATAAATGCTCATCACTAAATAATAAATATTAAGAGTGAACTCGGCATATAGCTTAGAATTGAACATAACGAAAAGCGATAATGTAATTCCTGCAATTCCAAATAAATAATTTTTTGGATTATTGAATCTCGCCAATACGACTTGAAAAATAGAAAATGTGACACCTAGCCATTCAAGCCAAGTTGTGTGTAAAATAATTTCCTTCATCATAATTTGTTTTGATGAGGAGATAGAAGTTATTGCTAACATCAATTCCTCCGCCAGCATTATCTGGATCAGGTATAGAACAAAATTGTTCTTGGGTATATTCTCAGCTTTTTAGCACCCCATTGAAAGACAAAGATGAAAAGTTTTGATGAGTTTTCCTAATTAATAATCAAAAAAGCTTTCTCAGTTCTGAGAAAGCTTTTTTGATTATTGTATTTTTTATATCAAACCAAATTGCTTGAAATGATGTGTAAAATGTTTTTTATGAAATGTTTTCCAATCTTCGTATCCAATATCATTTAAAACAGGATTGACAATTTTAGCATCAGGATTTTCTGTGAAATATGAATTGAATTTATCAATTTCTTGTTCTAATTTTTCTATTGCAGCTTCTAAAGAATGGTAACGTAAATCTAGTAAACCTTCCATTCCATTTGCTTTTATCCCTTTTTGCATTTCATGATCAGATTCTAATAAAAATGATTTGTATTGGGGTATTTGCTCTGCAGGAATTCGACAAGGTACTGTTAAACCTCCATTTGAAATTTTAGTGGTTACAATCAAATGTTCAACCATATGTTGGGGTGTCATAATTCCCCATTCTGGCTGTTGATCTACTTTTAAACTTTTTAGTTTAGAAATAAGACTGGCTTTATCTTCAAAATTTAAAAACATATTTTTTCTGTGAAGTTAGTTAGTCGTATAATAATAATCAATAAAATTCAAGATTTATTTTGTTAATTGTTCAAGCCTTTTTATATAAGCGTCTACAAAATTCTGAATGAAACTTGTTGTGGTTATAGAGTTCTAATTGTCCAATCTTAATAACTTTAAGGGTATATCCTTCAGTTGTCATTTTAATTAAGTTCTTTGAAATCTTTCTAGAATTTGCTTCTTTTCATAGACTTCCCATAAAAGTCCAATTGTTTTTTGAGTTTAGTTATCTGATTTCATTTTAAGAAAGTTTATGTAAAAATTTTCAATGAATTAATTATCATTTTTAATGAATATCGTATAAGAAAAATGTAAATTAGTATTGTATTAAATGAAACAAATGATAAATATTCAGCCCAATTTAGAAAATGATTTAGTAGAACTTCAACCGCTCAACGATAATGATTTTGAAGCGCTTTATTTAGCTGCTTCAGACCCGAAAGTTTGGGAACAGCACCCAAATAAAAATCGTTGGAAAAGAGATGTTTTTATGAATTTTTTCGAAGGTGCAATTCAAAGTAAAGGTGCTTTCAAGATTATTGATAAACAGACAAATCAAGTTGTTGGTAGCTCTCGTTTTTACGATTATGATGAGCAAGATTCATCTATTTTGGTTGGTTATACGTTTTATTCGACCAATTGTTGGGGAAAAGGTTTTAATCCGTCTGTTAAGAAATTAATGTTTGATTATATTTTTCAGTTTGTTGACAAAATTTATTTACATGTTGGCGCTGATAATGTACGTTCGCAAATTGCAGTAGAGCGTTTGGGTTGTAAAAAAGTGAAAGAAGAACAAATTGAATATTTTGGAGAAGAGCCAAAGTTAAATTTTATTTATCAGTTGAATAAAGTTGACTGGTTTAAGTAATTGATAATTAAAACTATTTTTTGAGGACAGATTTTTTATGTCCTTTTTTTGAAAAAAAACTTAAAAATATGATTATATTTTTCGTAATAAAATATACTTTTACTGAAGTTTTCATAATAATGAATGAGTAATATTACATTAAACCCAATTTATGAAAAGATTATTGATGACTTATCAAATCAAAAATACTCTATTTCAGACTTTTTTTTCTCAACAGAGGAAACAAAGCAACTTCGCGAAGCTATAATTCGAAAAGAAAATAAAAAAGATTTTCATCAAGCTGCTGTCGGAAGTTCGGTTAACGAACAAATTGTAAAATCAATTAGAGGCGATAAAATTAGATGGATTGATGAAGAAAATAAAACAGAAACGGAAGAAATTTTTTTCTCAAAAATCAATGATTTTATTGACTATCTCAATTTAACATGCTACATGGGCATTGAGGAAAGTGAATTTCATTACGCTATTTATCCCGAAGGGACATTTTACCAAAAACATGTTGATGCTTTTAAGAATGATGATAGACGCACACTTTCTATTGTATTGTATTTGAATGATGAAGAGTGGAAAGATGAATTTGGCGGACAATTGACCTTGTATTTGGCAGATGAAAATAAGGCTGAAAAAGAATTAGATATTTTACCTCTTGCTGGTCGTTTGGCTGTTTTTGATAGTAAAACTATTCCGCACGAAGTAAAAACTGTTAATCGACCAAGATATAGTATCACAGGTTGGTTGAAAACCAGAGGAAATATTTTGACATATTTGTAATAAAATCTGTAGTTGCTTCGAGATTTCAATTTCTATTTACATTAGATAAATATTGGCATCAATTTGAACGATTTAGACAATAAGAATCAAAAAAACTCAACCAATTGGTTGAGTTTTTTTGATATGTTATTAAAAATATAATTAAGCTTCAAAGAATTCTGCTACATAACGTTCTGCGTCTAATGCAGCAGCACAACCAGATCCAGCAGCAGTAATTGCTTGTCTGTAAACAGAATCTTGCACATCACCAGCAGCAAAAACACCTGCTACATTTGTTTTGTACGAACGATCTTGCGTGATTAAATATCCCGTTTCGTCCATATCCAATTTCCCTTGGAATAATTCTGTATTTGGTTTATGTCCAATCGCGATAAAAACTCCATCAACGATTAATTCTTTTTCTTCGTTTGTAACATTGTTGATGATTTTCGCTTTTTCAACAACATTGTTTCCTTCCAAACCAATTAATTCGTGGTTATATAAAACCTCTAAATTATGTGTATTTGCAACACGATCTTGCATCGCTTTAGACGCGCGCATTTCCTCTTTACGAACCAATAAATAAACCTTGTTACAAAGTTTTGATAAGTAAGTTGCTTCTTCAGCAGCGGTATCACCACCACCAACTACCGCAACATCTTTACCGCGGTAAAAGAAACCATCGCAAGTTGCACAAGCTGAAACTCCGCTACCAGCGTATTTAGTTTCATCATCTAAACCTAAATATTTCGCAGTTGCACCTGTCGAAATAATAATAGAACGAGCTTGGTAAGTTCCATTGTTCGATTTTACAGTATGTACATCACCTTCTTTTTCTCCAAAAGTTACTTCCGTTACATATTCGTATTTTATTTCAGTTCCAAAACGCTCTGCTTGTTTTTGTAAATCAGCCATCAATTCTGGTCCTGTAACTGCTTCTGGATAACCTGGGAAATTCTCAACATCCGTTGTTGTTGTTAATTGTCCACCTGGCTCCATACCAGTTAAAATCAAAGGATTCATGTTCGCGCGTGCAGCATAAATTCCCGCTGTATAACCCGCAGGTCCAGATCCTATTATGATAACATCTCTTACGTTATTTTCCATTGTGTTGTTTTATTTTTTTACAAATTTAGTATTTCTTATTTATTTTTCTCGATTCTATAAATAGATGAAAATTATAGATTCATAATTTTATACACTAATTCAATTAATAATTGGCTTGGCGTCACATTTCCAGTAGTTCCAACACCTTTTCCTTTCAAATCATATTCACGTATAAATGAGATAATTCTCGTAGCTTTTTTTAGCGGATAATTACTTGCAGCTGTCATCATTCCTTGTACAAAATACGGATTAATTCCTAATACTTTCGCCAAATTTTGCTTCGATTTATCTGGCGTAACATGTATTTGAATGATGTTTGTAAACAGATTAAAAATTGTTGTGATTGAAACGACGTACGGATTATCCTTCGGATTTTTCTCGAAATATTTAATGATTTTGAATGCTTTTTCGATGTTCTTCGTTTCGATTGCATTGCGAAGTTCAAAAACATTATAATCTTTACTAATCCCAATATGTTCCTCAATATGATTTGGTGTGATAGTTTTATCCGCGCCAACAATTGTAAAGAGTTTTTCTAATTCATTGTTCAAACGAGATAAATCTGCTCCGACATACTCCGTCAACAAAAACTTTGCTTTTGGTTCAATCTTAAATTGATTAGCTGCAACTTTTTGTTCTATCCAAGAAGGTAACTCGCTTTCATAAATCTTTTTGAATTCGTGGTAATACCCTTTTTCATTCAGAACTTTATAGATTTTCTTGCGTTTATCAAGTGAATTTCCTTTGTAATTGATGATTAAAACCGTCGAATCTTGTACTTGATTTGCATACATTTCCAACTGATCTATCGAACGGCTAAGATGTTGCGCTTCTTTTACAATCACTACAGATTTTTCTGCACCCATCGGGTATTGACGCGCCATTCCAATCAATTGTCCAACTTCTACATCTTGTCCATAAACTATTGTTTGGTTAAAACCTTTTTCTTCTTCTGTTAAAATATTTGCTTCCAACAAATCAGTTACCTGATCGATGAAAAACGGCTCGTCGCCCGCCAAGAAGTAAATCGGTTTATAGTTTTTGTTTTTTATATCTTTGATCAAAGATTCTACAGGACTCATACAATGACTGAATTAGTACAATTAAATTTTTCCGAAAAATACCAAATAAGATTGAAACAAGCCCAAGATAAATTGTATATCTTTTGTTTGATTCGAAAAAAATGGTTGGTCTATACGCCCGAAGAATGGGTTAGGCAACACGTTCTGAATTATTTAATCAACGATTTGGGTTATTCAACTTCGGCGATTGCGTTGGAAGTTGCAATTGATATTACAGGAATGCGAAAACGTGCAGATATTGTCGTTTATCAGCAAGAAAAACCATTTATTATGGTGGAATGTAAAGCGCCGAATATTGCAATTTCGCAAGCAACTTTTGATCAAATAGCGCGTTACAACATTGTGTTAGGTTCTCAATTGTTGATGGTAACAAATGGTTTGAATCATTTTTATTGTATGATGGATTTTGTTCAAAAAAGATATAATTTCTTGAAAGAGTTGCCGAAGAAAGGATAATTTGAAAATGAGCTAATGTGTTGATGTGAAAATTTGTCAATTCGAGCGATTTTAATGGATCTTGACTACGTTTCAAACGTAGCTGACCACGTCCCGAACGTAGTCGACGTGGTTCTGAAGCAAGCTGATTACGTTCCGAAGTAAGCTAGCTTTGTATTTTAGTAAGCTGATGAGGTTTTATACCTAGTTGATTACGTCCAGAACTTAGCTGACAATGTCAGGAACGTCAAATTTGGGGTTAGGTTACCTCGTTTTCTTGGTTCGTAACCAAGCCAGCTTGGTAAAAGAGACCGTCAACTTAGTAAATTTGGAAGCTGACTAGGTTCAGAACGTCGTCAGCTAAGTGTTTAAGTAAGTTTGCTGAGTAAATTAGGTAGTTAGCTTAGTGTATTACATGGAAAATGTAGTTTATTTTGTGAAATGGTTTAACTTTATTAACAAAGAAGTAATTTGTTTAATCCTTCAAGAAGAAATAGAAATATAGGTACTGCCAAACAGGGTTTTAGTAAGAATAATAAGTTGACGATTTCTACTCCATATGGTAGTTACCAATCTTTTTATGAAAAACTAACAACTTATAAAAAAGAGAGTAGAATTATTAATAATCATGAATTTGTGTTTGTAGTGGAAGATACAAGACTAAATTCTGTTCACGCATGTTCAATAAATGATATTGTAAAAATTATTTCAAATATACCTGTTGAGGATTATGGAGAATTAAAATTTATAGTTTTGAGACAACCAAAGCGAAAGGAGCAAATTATTTCGAGTGTTTGGGGAAGATTAGTTTATTTATACGAATTCGAGAAAGAAGATTTTCCTGCTATTATTTTAGAATCTATAGATAAAGATTCACAATTAATTTGGAGTAAAAAGCTATCAGTTGATGAACGAAAAGAATTCGAAATACTTAAAAATGATGGACATATATTTGAAGAAAGTAATAAATATTTTACATCTAAAATAGAACCTGAATTTGCAAGAAATACACAGTTATATAGAACATTACTACACGAATTTGGTCATTATGTGCATTATTTAGAACAAGTAGAAAAACCAGGTCATGAGGATGAAGAATTTGATGAATGGGAGAGACGAAATGATATTCATGTAAATCTTCCGAAAAAGGAAAAGGAAAAGTTTGCGAATAATTACGCAGATAAAATAAAATCCGAACTGATTAAAAAAGGAGTGATACCATTTCATTTAAACCATTATAAAAACGAAAACTAATTTAATAATGAATGAAGAAATAGAATATACACTAAATAAATTATTATTGAATGCAAGTTTGTATTCAATTGAATATTCGGGTATTTTATCGTTTAAGTTTTCAATTAGTAATAAATCAATTTATTATGATAAAATTGTTGAAGTAATAATAGAATTTGTATCTGGATGTAAAATATTTAATAAGATTACAAATTTTAATATTGATAATAATGAATTATTTGAGTTAGTGTCATTGGATATTTCGAATGTTAAACTATTTGATGATAAATTTTTAGAAATTTATATTGATGATAGATATATTATTAGAGCTTTAGAAGATAATTTTGTTTTGAATGATGTTAAATGGATTATTAAAAACAAATTAAATAATTATAGAATATTTTATGATGGTTATAAAATAGAAACTATAGATTTAATTAAATGACACTGTCCAAAATTTTGTGTAAATATATTTCAGGTGGGTTTGACTTTTTTATAGTTGAACCCTTTTTTCAAATATAGTTAAAAATTGATTTAAAATTATTCCCCAATTATGAATTGGTTGTGTCCATTTTTTTGAGATTTGCATTAACGATAGATAAACTGACTTTTTGAGCGCGTCATCTGTTGGGAATACTAGTTTATTTTTGGTATATTTTCGGACTTTTCCATTCAAATTTTCGATAAGGTTGGTGGTGTAAATAATTTTTCTGATTTCAATAGGAAAGTCAAAAAATACAGTTAATTCGTCCCAATTATTTCTCCAAGATTGCATTGCGTAGGGATATTTTTGAATCCATTTTTCTGCAAAACGATCTAATTCTAAAGCAGCCATCTCTCTGTTTGGCGCATTGTAAATGAGTTTCATGTCTGAGGTAAATTCTTTTTTATCCTTCCAGACTACGTATCGAGCAGAGTTTCTAATCTGGTGAACCACGCAAATTTGTGTGTTCGCTTGAGGGAAAATATTGGTTATAGATTGTGTAAATCCGTTTAAATTATCAGTTACTGTAACCAAAATATCTTCTACGCCACGCGCTTTTAAATCCGTCATCACACCTTGCCAAAAAGCAGCAGATTCGTTCTCTCCAAGCCACATTCCAAGGATTTCTTTGTGACCTTCACGGTTTAAACCAACAGCTAGATAAATCGTTTTATTGATTACTTTTCCGCCTTGACGAACTTTAAACACAATGCCATCCATCCAAACAATGCAATAAATAGATTCTAGAGGACGATTTTGCCAATCCAAAACTTGACTATTTACTTTATCAGTAATGATGGATATTGCTGATGTAGAGAGTTTATAGCCGTATAATTCGTAAAGTTCCTGCTCAATATCCGAAACACTTAGACCTTTAGCGTATAACGAAATAACCATATTTTCAACAGAAACTGATTTGGATTGATGTTTTGGGACAATAATTGGATCAAAACTTCCTTCTCGATCTCGAGGAACCTCTATTGTAGATTCCCCATATTCGCTTTTTAAACGTTTTGAAGTTGTGCCATTACGTGCATTGGAATTGTCACTTTTCTCATTTTTTGAGTAACCTAAATGGGCTTCAAGTTCGCCTTGTAGCATGGCTTCTAATAAATCAGAATGCAATTCTTTTAATAATTTACTTAGATCTTCTTGGGTTTTGATCCCTTCTAAATGACCTTGATCTTGGATGAATTGGGCTACAGATTTTTTCATAATAAACTGTGTTTTATAAATTTAATAAAATAAATAAGGTGAGTTACTAAACCCACCTTAATTTATGTTTACACAGTTTTTTGGATATTGCCT
>Ga0207767_1000254_pt1 | contig 45728 bp, 61 predicted proteins | sample HigsolmetaGSP17D_FD_184845 | JGI IMG/M metagenome (GOLD analysis project Ga0207767, IMG submission 184845) | High solid enriched microbial communities from the Joint BioEnergy Institute, USA - SP1-7-D (SPAdes) | ecosystem: Engineered > Bioreactor > SSF (Solid state fermentation) > Aerobic >... | reverse complement strand
GAAAAGGAAGGACAGGATGTCTTTTTTTCCTTGCCCTGCTTGATTTTTTTGTCATGAGTACTCTCTCGGGAATAATTCCTCTTTTTATCTTGCTTGCTCGCTCTCTTTGGCTTTTTTTTCTTCTTTTCTCTGGTTTGAAAGTTGTTTGTGGTTGTTCTTTTTTTTTCGGATGTATGTTTGAACGAGTCACGGAGACGATTGCATGTATGCATGTCTTGAGTAGGAAGATTTCTTTTTAAATGGAATTGTTTCGGTTCTTTTGAAAGTTAATTTGTTTGTCGTAGATCTGTATACCATATCTGAGAGTTCAGGCTACCCATACGATGACTTAATGTATGGACTACGTAGAAGGGCTACTTCCCCATGAGCCAGCCGTTCGATCATTATCTACCCGCATGACTCATCCATCACTTGAGAAGTTTCTCAATAGATTGAATTAATTGAAATCTGGATTAAAACACAGTCTCTGTCGTCATATGCTCATTACACACACTACATTACATGCCTTAAACTCTAGAAGATCGCCGTCGCATTTGCATGGGAGCTCACGCCAGCTGGATTGCCAAAACAAAACAAAACGGGTTAGTTACAAGGCTCAGGAACAAGGCACGAAGGGAGATGAATTAGGTATAGTACGTACCAGGGACGTTCGCAGGCGCACTCGTCAGGAAGAACGTCCACCGGTTCAGCTCGCGGCACTTGGCCGCTAGCCTCTCCAGGTTCCACATCTCGCCCAGCGGCATCCCCCAGAGCGACAGGATATACTCGTGCAGGTGGTACGACTCCTGCGTGGGCCAGCGCTCAAAGGCCGGCGCGTCGCCCGCTACCGCCGCGAAGTAGCAGTCGTGCAGCCAGTCGAGCATGGCCTCCTCCTGCTTGACGCCCGCCCACTCGACGCCCCCCGGCTTGGAGCTGTCCTCCAGGTGCATCGGGCGCAGCGCGGCCGCGGTCCGCTCCTCGGGGGACAGCTCGTAATACCGCTCGACCCAGCCCGAGCGGATCAGCAGGATGTCGCCGATCTTGATGTCGCCGCCCTGCGACTCCGGGCGGATGTCGATCCCCTGCGCCTGGCCGCATTTCCGCAGCTCCTCGAAGGAGATGGCGTGGCCGAGGTACGGGTCGTAGGTGATGCCGTTGGCTTTGGCGTATCCCCAGTAGTCGAGGAGGATGCCGCGGCCGGCGATGCCGTGGTTGGCCCAGTGGTGGATGCTGCATTTGAGGTTGGCGTTGGGGCCCGTGATGTCACTTCCCTTTGTCTAGACAATCGTAGTGTTAGTGAACAAGATTTAGAATAAATTGCACCTTTATGGTAAGAAGAATGGTAGGTAGTTACCCCGTTGTAGAAAGTTTGCGTTGGGACATGGGCGAACTGGGAGAACGTTAGCCCTAGTGACGGAGACTGATACAATACATAGATATCCACCCACATGTCTGAACCCATCCCACTGGGTTCCGCTCTGAGTGTTCAGGTGGTACAGATCATCATAGACAACATTTTCAACCAGCGTCTTGATTCTGTGGGCGAACTTCTCACGCTCGAAAGCCGGCGTTTCGGGGATATTCAACGGCAGACTGAAAGCAGAAGATACTCGTATCAACATACATGAAATCCAGGGAACACAAAGCATGCCTGAAAGATATACTCACTCCAACGGCACTATCTCCCCGGTCTTTATCTCCGCAGCAGCTGCCTTCACCCTCTTGGGAGTCAAGAGATTCAATCTGCCAATCTGTATGGAAAGAGAGACCAGTCAGTAAATGTCAATATCAGTGTACACGTAAGTCTGCGAGCATACATAGTCGTCTTTACCCCAGACCCATGCGGCTCCCTCCGGAGCCCCGGGAATCTTCGGTAGATCCTTGCGAGAGGGGAACTTGGTGGAATCAGGATTCCAAGGTAGCTGATCTGGAGATTGCTGGTCGCCACCACCACCACCTAGGTGGCCGGTGGTCTGTGCGAGTCTCTGACCGGCAGGGGACATTTCTTCGACTAGTTATGCAGGTAATATGAGATAGGCGTGATGTGAGTGATGATATATGATACGGTACTACGAGAGCTGGCGGAGAGGAAAGGGGACGTTTGAAAGAAGAGCGAGAAAGGACGGTGAGGACCTGGGTAAATGGGGCGAACCGAAGAAATAGAGACCATGTCGTCGCCATAGCTCTTGACTATCCCCGGATCTCCTACAACGGAAGGTGGAGTCTGGATCTTCGGGCAATATGTGTGGGGTAAAATCCATCTCCGCAGTCGATCAACATGTCTGGTCAGAGTATATCCGACGCTCGACGGGATACCCGAGACAGGGGGCTTGCTCTCACTGTACAGTATCTAATATCATAATCCAGAGGTTTACCTGACGCACAGCATCACGAGGCGGCCAAGAGATCGTGCCAGTACAATGGGAGCAATAGGAGCATCAACTAAGAGATGAAACCGGCCTGGGATTCGAGGGAGAAACCTGTTGTCTCAATGTCAGTTCTTTCACGCCCGACAATAATGCAACTGGAATGTATCATGCCTTGATTCTTGGTCCTCCGCGCTATTCTATCACTCGGCGATGTGAATCAGCACCTCATGCTCATGGAACTAGCATATTGGCAGACACTGCTCTACCGAACCCCGCAGACGAGATCAACCGACAACTGCCGAGGAGACCAGTGGGAATAGGAATCATCCGGAAATGCGGTCCGGTTTGCTTCGACAATAGCCGGGAAAGTATCTATTTCCTTCCACGTTCTGGATCGATGGTAGTTTCAGCGACGACACTGTACAGGAGCGAGCGGAGTGTGCAGGACAGCATGCAACGCGACAGGCGCTGAAGAAACGAACAAGCCTTTTGCCCTTACCCGCCAGGCACAGGAAGTAAGCATGATCGCGCACGCTAACGTGCGCGCGCCTTGTACGGATGAAGCAGTTTCGTACTCTCACCTGCGCAGTGCGGTGATGAAGTCGAGGCCCGAGGCGTCACCACGCTAGCAAGGGTCTGTCCTCCATCAAGCAGGGACCCTTGATCACAACTACAACCTTCATAACCGGACACCTTATGGCTACTTGCACACAAAAGGAGCTGTATAGACCAAACAGGGCCATTTTTGGTTTTTGTTTGATCGACTGAACGAGTCTATGTTACAGAAAGCGTTACTGCCCCGCCACATCTCCGGTGTCCCATCATAACCAGTGCGTCCCATCCATAGCAAATCATTCTGCACGTCAAAATAGAGGTCACAAGGAACTTCCGAAGATAGATGCTGAAAAAAGGATATAAAACACAGGGAACTGAAACTCCGCGCCGTAAGGGGAATACTGGCTGAAGAGAAAACTAGAGGCATGCAGGACATGAAAACAATTCACAAGGACAGGCCATGCGAAGCAAAGTACAAACAGGCGGCTACTATGCGGCGCCTGAGAGTATCAATTCTCGTGCCAACGTGTCCATACCCCTTGTCCAACTGCGCCGGTTAAAAAAACATAACAGGGAAATGCTCGAAAAGCAAAAGGGACGCCTTGTGCAGTCACAACCAACCCACTCGACTAGGAAAGCTGAACGCCAGTACCGCTAAGTGAGTCGACGTCGCATGTAAAGACGAAAGCATCATCCGTCCACGCGGCATGCCGATTTCACCGTAATCATGTCCATGCCAAAAAAAAAAGAAAGCAATTAGGAAATTACATCATGCCGCCACCGAGACATCACAGTTCGTATCTGGAGCTCCAATCCATTCCGACGCCAGCACATCCGAAAAGGAGCATACCTTTACCAACCAACACAAAACCCGCCCGGAAAAGGTGACTGCCGGAGATAGTACATCAAGGAAGGCAAAGAAGAAAAAAAGACATTAGGTCTGGGCAGGCACACCAGTGGCTTGAGAGGTGTTGCGGCCGCCCCTGACGGCACCTCGTCCTCGGGCGTTGTTGTAACCGCGATTATAGCCACCTCTGCCCCGGGCGCCTCCATAGCCCCTTCCCCTATTACGGCCCCTATAGTTACCGCGGAAGCCATCGACACTACCCTGACCGAAGGTCTCAATGTTCTTCTTTTCCTCTTCGCCGCGCCATTCTTTGCCTCTGGCGCCCTTTGCTTCCTCCCGATCGCGACTCTCACTGGAGATATTATCAAAGAACGAGGAAGCTTTATTGTAGGCAACAGTCACAATTGGGAGGCCAGTCTTGGTGCCGTTGGCCTCGCCGTTGACAGCTTTCTCACCTGGCTCGCCTAGTGTAACACCAGACGCGATAGCCTCCTTCACCAGGTCTTGTTTGTTGAACTTAGCATTTGCAGATTCAAAGTCGTAATCGGTATCCGGGACCTCGATTTTCTTAACCTGGGCCTGATGCTGCCCACGACCACGACCACTTCGGGCATTTTGCTGGCGGCCGCGGTTACTATCAAACGGTTTCATCTCATTCATCTTCTTGGTTACACTCTCAACCGTAGCATCAGCTTGCTGCTGAGGCTTCTTCTGAGAGGTTGGCTGCGGCAACTTTGCCATGGCAGCGGCGACGGCAGCAGTAGCTGCGCGAGTGGCTTCAGTAATGGCAGCCTGAGCGGTGCCTTGAGATGGGGCATTTCCTGAAGCGCTGGCAAGAGGCGGATTAGGCGCAGCTGAAACCGCTGGCTTTACGGTAGGATTCGAGATCGGAATGGCGGGAACCACCCGATTATTCTTAGGGCCAGTAGGTGGCGCCTTAGACGGTGTAGTTGGGGCTGCAGTGGCTGAAGTACTAGGTGCCACGGTAGAGGAAGCCTTGGCAGCTGTGGCACCTTGCGAAGGAGCAGAGGTGGCAGGCGCTTGCGTAGCTTCGGTTACGGAGGGTTTGGACTCAACAGGTGGAGGTGGGGGATTTTGAGTGGCAGGAGCAGGGACGGGTGTCGCGCTCTTGCTGGCAGGCTTGCTCGGGCTCTTGTCACCAACCGGGAGCTCGGACGTAGGCTTCTGGACATTTGCAGGGCCTGCTCCAGGAGCGCCAGGACGTTGCTGCTGTTGCTGTTGCGGCTGCTGCTGCGGCTGCGGCTGCTGTTGTTGCTGCTGTTGCTGTTGACCTGGAGGTCCAATCGGCATCTGGGGAGGGGGGAACTGTCCTGGTCCCTGAGGGAAGCCCTGGCCTGGTGGAGGATACCATCCTGGAGGGGCGCCATAGGGCATATTCGGGAATCCCGGTCCTGGAGGGTAACCAGGGTGTCCAAAGCGTTGTCCGTAAGGTGGATAGTAGCCCTGGAACTGAGGTTGCTGAGGATAGCCAGGAGGGGCTTGGCGAGGAAGTTGAGATTGTTGCGGTGGTTGAGAATATGGAGGGCCCTGAGGAGGGCCTGGTCGAGACATACTCTATCAGAGCTGGTTAGTACAGATAGACACCTTGTAAAGAGAGGGAGTAGGCATCGCGAGGTGAACAAGATCATAATCAGAAGGAAGGCAACGGAAATATCCACATTGATTTTTTTGCGCATTCAGAACAGGTCTGTGAATTTACATCCGCAATATTTCATCATATGATCATGTGGCCCAACTTGGACAAGCCGGCACAAAGGGAGGATGGACCAAGTGTTGTGTGGCGTAGCGGGAGGTTGTGACTTACTCCAAGGATGGCAGGGTCGTTTGGCATCTGAGGAGGCTCAGGCTGTGTGTTTTCCTTCTTCTCCTCGGCTATACTGATGTCTTTCACGTCGCTACCGCGAAAGACTATGTATTCGTACACGGTGGCGGACGGGGCAATCTCCTCGGCGGGGTTGCCTCGCCTCCCCTCGGTGCCATAGGAAACGACATTTTCGAGGGCAATGGTGGAGGCCTCGGGGTTGATCTCATGTAATGTGCCAACATAACTAGGTGGACGGTCAGCTTTGAATTCTCAAGACCTTAGGCGCTGTGGGATCGCGTACCGTATGTCGCTCTTTGAAATCAGGTTGAACCGTTGACTGCCACCTGTTGGTTAGCTTTCCAGCCCAGCCGCACAAATCCAGATTCACACAGAATCCAAGGGACTGACTGACTGACCCTATTAGATGGTTTAAATCCATGGTGGCGGAGTGCGCGTACTCGCGCGGGTGAGGGAATGAAAGAAAGGTAGCGAGTGTGGTCGTGAGACGAGAAGTTGGGGGGGGGATGAAGAGTGGAAATTCCTGCTGAGCTGTTTGTGGTGAAAATGAGCGGCGCTACGGCGGGCGGCAGGAGCCGAGTGAGCAAGCAGGCAGCCTGTCATCGGAAGCCAAGCTGTACCTCTGCCGCTTCGGTATCACCTGCAGGCTGCCCGCATCCCGCTGTACGCCCATCATGTTGCGCTCTTCACATCGTGATGACTTCTTTCTGACTACGTTCGTGAAAATTAAGCTGGCTTTGTGTTTATCTGACCTTAATTTTTACTAATTTCCCTTCGCAGGGCCTCTTTGGAGGAAAGCAAGCGTAAAGCAGCCAAATCTCGAAACACAAATGGAAACCCAATCAAGCTCCAGAGCAAGATCCTTGCAGTCGCGGCGGATCCCTTGAACAGTGGGTCGATCTACGTGGCCGAGAGCGCTGGAACGGTTAGAAGAGTCATACTTGAAGTAGGTGCGCGGCGTCTTGCTTTCTCGAAGCCTCGAAAGCATCGGCACTAAGCCGACTCGTCCATTTGCAGACAGGTGAAATCTCTGCCGTATACAGAGGACCAACTGCCCCTTTGACGAGCGTCTGCTTCAGCCCGGACGGAAAATTGGTATTTGCAGGGTGCTGGGACAAGACAGTGTGGAGCTGGGATGTCACCTCTAGGCAGCCAAAGCAGAGATACCAAGGCCACTCCGACTTTGTGAAGTCAGTCCTCTGCGCCAGAGTCGCAGGTCAGGATGTCCTTATATCTGGCGGAGCAGATGCGGAGATCATAGTCTTCAGTATCTCCACGGGTGAGCGGCTCCATGTCCTCAAGGGTCATGCGAGGGGGGTCCAAGACCTCGCCATCGATCCTGCTTCTCTTGACCCAGATAGCTCGAAGTTTGTTCTCTTCAGCGCTGGGAGTGATCGGGAGATTCGACGCTTTGATATTCCCCCGGGTGCCGGTGACTTGAGCGGCTCTGAGCCGCTTATTGAACATGAAACCAGCGTTTACAAACTGTTCTTTGACGCTGACGGTGATTTGTGGACTGCTTCCGCCGATAAAACTGCCAAATGCCTTATACGAGACAATGGCTGGAAGGCTGATTTGGTACTCGAGCATCCCGACTTTGTCAGAGACGTAGTGGTGCACGAGCAAGGAGGCTGGGTCATCACCGCATGCAGAGACGAGGAGGTTCGGGTGTGGAATAAGGCGGTACGTCCCAGATTTTCATTTTCTAGGTTGATCAGTCTTCTGACTGGATCAGACCGGCGAGCTCTTTCATACGTTTTCTGGCCACTTTGAAGAGGTAACGGGTCTTCTACTGGTTGGGCCGACAGTCGTTAGCGTCAGCATCGATGCTACGATCCGCCAGTGGTCCCTGAAGCCTGACGAGCTCCGACGCGCAAGGGAGGAATCGCAGAATAAGAAGAACCCAAGCGAGGAGGATGGAGAGCCTAAGATAGAATCAATGCTGACGGAGGAGGAGGAACGTGAACTTGCGGAATTGATGAACGAGAATGACGATTAAGTCGAAGGGGACTTTGCCTCAGGACGGGGTGATGATGGCTGATGATGTGACGATCAGAACAGTAGACATCAAGGACCATCCGTGTTGGAGGGCCGCAGAGATATGTATGCCACAGTCTCCGTAATGAAGTCATTATTGAATGATTTGAAAGATCACTCTTGGCATAACCCGCCATGCAGCGATCGAGATCCACCAACTGCTGGCCTGCGCGGTGCGCACGCTACTTGTCACGTGCCTTGAACCTGATGTACCAATGACGCACCGCTTGTAGACGATCATCCTCATCTGGCAGAAGCGGGTATAACCCCGATGCATCGTAATCTCCAGCACGACGAGAGGCATCTCAAACTCGTTGGTCTCCTTCTCGCATGGGTCGCTTTGCGACTCCAAGGAAGTGTCGGATCTGGGCCTTTCGGCCGTTTCTAGCAGCGAGATTACTCCATCCGGTGCGGAACACGGGCCTGCTTCAAGCTCACTTAGCGGCCCCACGCCCCTCTACTTCCAGTCTGACCTGCCGGCATTCTCACCGGCTCCTGATCACGGGGACATCTCTCTGCTCACACGTCGTAGATAGCGGTGTGTGGGGTAACTCTCGCAAAATGGCGACTCTATCGGACATGCATGTAGACGAACAAGGGGGTGGGACAGAGCCAGGGCCTAAGCTGGTCAACAGGCTCCATGAGAGCAAGTCGCCATACGTGAGCAACCCAGATTCTGGTGTATCTTGAAATTCAGATGCTAAATACACTGCAGGTTAGGGGCCACATGCATAATCCTGTCGCATGGCAGCCCTGGGACTCCCAAGCAATCGACTTGGCGAAGAAGCTCAATCGCCTCATCTTCTTGAGCATTGGCTACTCAGCATGTCACTGTCCGTGATCGCACCCCTACAAACCCACCCGTTAAGCAAGTTTCTGACTCTCCATCAGGGTGCCATGTTATGGAAAAGGAATCTTTCATGTCTCCGGAAGTTGCTTCTATTCTGAACGAATCGTTCATCCCGATTAAAGTCGACCGGGAAGAGAGACCAGATATCGATGATGTGTACATGAACTATGTCCAGGCAACCACAGGGTCCGGGGGCTGGCCGCTGAACGTTTTCCTGACACCAGATCTCGAACCCGTTTTCGGTGGCACGTATTGGCCGGGGCCAAATTCCAGTTCCCGCCCCCGGCTGGGCGCTGAAGGTCCTATCGGATTTATTGACATTCTAGAGAAGCTCAGAGATGTCTGGCAGAAACAGCAGCAAAGATGTTTGGACAGCGCGAAGGAAATCACCAAGCAGCTCAAAGAGTTTGCGGAGGAAGGGACACATTCTCACCATGGAGAACGTGAGGCAGGCGAGGATTTGGAAATTGAGCTCCTCGAAGAGGCCTTTCGACATTTTGCGACTCGGTACGATCCTGTCAATGGAGGTTTTGGCAGAGCTCCGAAGTTCCCTACTCCAGCAAATTTGAGTTTCTTACTCCGCCTGGGCTTGTATCCAAGCGCCGTGTCGGATGTTGTTGGTCAGGAGGAGTGCGCTCAGGCAAGCGCAATGGCAGTAAACACCCTTCTTAAGATGGCTCGTGGTGGGATTAGGGACCACATCGGGCATGGATTCGCGAGGTATAGTGTCACCGCTGACTGGAGTCTGCCTCACTTCGAGAAGATGCTCTATGACCAGGCGCAACTTCTGGACGTCTACGTAGATGCGTTTCGGTTGACGCACGAGCCTGAGTTGTTAGGTGCTGTCTATGATCTGGTCGCCTATCTGACGACCCCACCCATTCAATCACCAAACGGTGGCTTCCATTCATCAGAAGATGCGGACAGTCTGCCAACTCCAAACGACACAGAGAAGCGCGAAGGCGCTTACTACGTCTGGACATTAAAGGAACTTACGCAAGTACTCGGGCAGCGGGATGCCGGAGTCTGCGCCCGCCACTGGGGTGTGCTTGCCGACGGCAATGTCGCTCCGGAGAATGATCCCCATGACGAGTTTATGAACCAGAATGTCCTGTCCATTCAGGTGACACCTAGTAAGCTCGCGAAGGAGTTCGGCCTGAGTGAAGACGAAGTCGTCAGGATCATCAAGTCAGCCAAACAGAAGCTGCGCGAGTACCGTGAGAGGACTCGCGTTCGTCCTGACTTGGATGATAAGATAATCGTCGCATGGAACGGACTGGCCATAGGAGCGCTTGCGAAGTGCAGTATCTTGCTAGATGAAATAGATAGTGCAAAGGCTGTGCAATGCAGGGACGCAGCAGCTAAAGCCGTCGACTTCATCAAGAACAACCTTTTTGATAAATCGACAGGACAGCTATGGCGCATCTACCGCGCCGGCAGCAGAGGAGACACGCCTGGATTCGCAGACGACTATGCATATCTAACGAGCGGGCTCATCCAGATGTATGAGGCCACTTTCGACGACGGTTACCTACAAATGGCCGAGCAGTTACAACGTAAGTTCTCTTTGAGTAACCTCAATGCTCTGCGGATGCTAACAGTAGTTCTCCAGAATACCTCAATACCCACTTCCTGGCCCCTGGTTCAAACTCGTCTACGTCCGCGGGCTACTATTCTACACCTTCGACTCTGACACCAGGTGTGCCTGGTCCGCTTCTCCGTCTGAAAGGAGGCACAGAATCCGCCACGCCATCCGTGAACGGCGTAATTGCACGCAATCTCCTCCGCCTGTCTGCGCTGCTCGAGGATGAGGGATACCGGAAACTTGCCCAACAGACCTGTAATGCGTTCTCCGTTGAGATCATGCAGCATCCTTTCCTCTTTGTGGGGCTCCTCGACGTTGTCGTCGGTCTGGAGCTCGGTGTCAAGAACGTCACAGGCGTGCTTTCCACCGCAGACATCACCTCTTCGACTGTTCCTCGCGCAGATGGCATGGTCAGCAAAACTGACGAGCCTATTTCCGCCAGAGACCTGCTCATCAAGAAAGTTCGGGATGAAGCAGGTCCTCCGGCAGCCACGTCCACTGCAACAGTGGCACTTGTGGATATCCGAAAGCCTTATTTGGACAACATCGTCGCCAACCAGTCGGCCTGGCTGATGTCCCGAAATCCACTGTATAAAGATCTCAGGGCCGGGGAACCTCCAAAGAATTTCATGCTTGTCTGCGAGGCGGGAAGCTGTCGGACCGTTGATATATGATTGTCTTTTCCCCTTTCGGTCCCGGGAAGAAACCGCGAAGAAGTCCTTGCACAGCGAGTAAAGCTGTGCGTTCGCCATTGATCTGTCGTCTTGTCACTATACGTTTATTTTCTGTATTGGATCTCACATGTTGCCTGTATAAGATGCATTGTTTGGGTCCTGTAATCATCTACTTGTGTACTGTACGGTTGGAATGTCTGCTAGAAAGTTGGCCATCTCGAGTGTGACATATGCGTGTACTGAATAGGCAGAATCGAGGCATTTGTACAGTGCTATCGTTCCGTCAAGAGAGAGTGCTAAGTCTAGGTGACAGATGGTATAGTGGACATAAATATATAACCACATGCATATGATGCACGACCGCCCAAAAACTGACATGTTGAGCGCCCCGAAGGCGGCTGTCAAGGATATATCTCGTCTATTTCTCCACAAGGGCGTCGAGCCACAGAAATAGAGTCAAATCAGATCTCTGTTCCTCGGGTATCGACGGACGTAGGACGGTGATATGTGTTGTTGACCCGATCGCTGCGCAGAACCCCTCCCGCGCCCCCGGCGATTTCCAAAAAAAAAAAAAAGAAAAAAATTACAAAATAGCATGAAAGCCCACTATTATCATTATTACTGCGTTTCCCCCCCCCCCCCCCCCTCTCCGCGACTCCCCAGATCCTAGCATAAGCCAGGCTGTGTCCAGTTCTCTCGGATTCCGACCCCTGTGATGATCGATACCAACTCACGCCTCACGCTGACATTGACTCCCGACTTCCAATATAACTGCCCAGTTCAATCACGGCAGCCCTCTGCACTCTCGCAGCTGTTCCATCCAGCTCGATGAATCCATTTCGGGAAGCAGATACCGGATGGAAACACACCGCGTCGCTACCTACCTAGCTTACCGACGGCGGAGACCAACTTTTAGAAAAAATCATCCTTTCCGCTCCATCTTGTACTGTACTAAAAAGTCCTCAGCAAGAGAAGGGTTCTCGGGCACTTCAACCTAAGCATTCTTCGAGGTATTTTCAGTATAGTACAACCTTTCGACCTTTTGTGGACACGAGATCTATCTCTACGCGAGAACGCATCGAGTTCCAGTATTGAGAAGGAGGGGGAGGGGGTGCGCAGCGGCACATCACTCCTGCGGCTGGGGACATGCACTCGTGGAATTGAACTAAAGACTGGACAGTCATATTGCTTGCGCGTGAATTGACGGTCTGGTAATTGTAAGGTGTTCGATGGAAGTGTGGCAAGAAAGGGAATAATTATGGCTGTCGGCTCGGGGTTTCTATGTGTTGACTTTAGCGCAGAAAAGTATGTATGTACTTGGGTTGTGGTCAGGCGGGCCGACAGGCCTGTTGTTTATTTAGGGAGATGCTGCTTTTAGAGTTATGAATTTCGACTCAATCAACTATGTCCATTCATCTCTCCCTCTTGTACTGTACATGTAGTCAGTTCTGTAGGTGGATTATACGCATGTGTTCCCTTGGATGACGACAATGGGGGTATTATATTAGAACAAGTTATATATAGAAGAACAAATGTCTAGGTAAAGATCCTTTCTACTTGATCAGGAAACCGATACATATAGAGAATCATTACATCCAGATAATAATAATAATAAATAGTGGCTTTAACCGTAATGAGCTTTGCAAGACCATTTATTATTATTATTATTATTAAAGTCAGGTTTCATGAAATAATAAAGTGCCTCGAGCTGGCGAGTCCGCGTGATGCGCGACTGTGACTGTCACAGCCCCCTCCACACAAAGCCTGCAAGGGTTCATCCGTGGCGCTTTCCTTTGTGCTGGGAAGAATGAAACACTTTTCTAGACAATAAATAATAATAAAAGATGAGATATCCGCTAACAGAAACACTGTCGCAAGCAAGACAATAATTTGCCAGCAGAAGTGTCAAAACCCCGCTTGAGAAATCTAGACCATCCGTCGGAAATTATATGCAATATAACACTGTTTCTCGGCTCAAGCCACAGTATGTATCGAGTACCGACCGGAAGGAACGGTGAAACAGATCTGAAACAGTGTTGATAGCCTAATAAACAGAGTCCCGGGACTGTCCATAGATCAAGGACAAGAGAAAAAAATAAAAAAGTTTGCAACCATCGCTGAGTCGGGATGTTGTTTGTACGCAGCAGAGAACGGAGTAGGCTTCCACGCGAATAATATGACAGGCACGGAATGGTAGTTGTTTGTGGGAAGCCTGTCAGACAGAACCTTGGATCGAGCGCATCGGGCGGGATCGCTGACACAGACAATTATTCGTCAAGCAGTAGAAAAAGCTTAAAAGCAAAATATTATTTCGTTGGCTGGATCATCTTGGCCTTCTCTTTTGTCCTGAATGTTAGCATCGGTCCACTGGTTTGATTGTCCAAGGGTCCATTTTGGGGAGTTTTACGGAACGCTTCTGGCGCTCACGTCGTGTCATCCGCCTGAAGCGTCCTGAAGAGCAACTTCTTCTGGAATCTGGCCTCTGCACCGGACGGAATCATTATCATGACGGAGGAGCAGTCTACTGGCCGCCAACGGTCCAGCTGTCCCTAAGAGGGAGTAATCCACTAGCGGAGCGCTACTGGGCGACTGGCCGACGGCCTCCTCTGAGTAGAAAAGAGGCGATCCTACGAGATCGAGATTCGTCGGGACGCAAGGGCCGACAAGTCGGCATTAGAAGGCGTGGAAGACGTTCTCGAACCCTGAATCTGGACGGGGCTTAAATTGGAGTGGGACGGGTGAGACCCGGGTCGTGCATCGGGCGCTTAACCTGAGGCAGCGGCAGCCCTTTGCGTCCATCCTACTGGAGCAGCGCGGAAATTATCTGCGTTTCACCTTCACAGGACCCCGCAACATGCACATTTTGACTGTGCACACACACGGTAATATCCTGTCTCTGCGCAGAACTGTCTGAGGGCGTCAGGCTGGCAAGCGGCCATCATGATCGAGACCACACGCTCCCCATACGCCCGTAACCGGCGTGCACGTTCAGGAAAATCCCCGAAATGAATGGCCCCAATAGCCGCTGCGAAAGAGGGGCGGAAACGCTGCGGCTCGGCCCCGTCGAATGGCCGTGCGAGCGTGCCTGGAATGGCGGCGCACCAAGCCAGGGGCTCCGAGGCAAACACGGGGTTCTCCCTGCACTGCTAACCAGGCACATCACATCCACGGCAGACACAGCAGAGTTGCAAGGCGTGCGTCGACCTCCGGCCTGGAAATGATCCTCGATCTACGACCACAGGATATCACGCAGTAGCCACTCCCGAGGGGAGAGGGGAGCGCAAGGGGCAGCGGACAGTATCGCAGACCCCAGATACGGCCCTAAGTTCCGACAGGAATTCAGCGCCATGGCTCAGTTCGGTGCACGGTGTACGTACTGTATAGTCACTCCCTGGATCCATGGATGTTCCCGCAGCGACAGAGGCATGTAGCGCGTGTTCGTCGGGCCCTCGTTCACAATGATGGCGGGAAGCGCGCCATACATGGGTATGCGGACTCGAGAACGCGAAGAGATGGGATCGGGGGAGATGCTGGATTGCTAAACTCGACTGACATACACGATTGGGAGCATCCCCGGCAGCATGAGCAGCAGTCATAGCAGAGAGCGACTTGGCCGACGGAGAGTCCATCTCGCAGGACAAAGCCCTGGAAACAAACGCCGGGAAGCTTGGCTGGTATCTCATTGTTTTCTGGGGAGAACCCGCCGCTCCCCGCCCCGTTTCACGGCTAGTTGAAGCAAGTGCTCATATCACAGGGGGCCCACCCCTCTGCCCAGTGCGCACCCGCGCGTCTTCTCTCCCTTTTCTGCCCTACTCGATCCGCCTTCTTCCTCTCTTTTATCTTGCGAACTGCGTTCGTTTCTTCGTTGTTGGGACTTTCCGTCCTTAACACTTCGCTTCTTGTACACTTTTTCACTCCTTCAAAAGTGTTCAAGGGCTGTCGCTCCTTTTTTTGTCACCATACCGCTCTCTGCATAGACAACAGCAGTCGATCTGCGTTGGTCGATCCCCCTCCGCTCCCAAAGCTGTACAAACGGTAACTCTCAATATCTCAATCGATCTGGTCCTCTCTTTCAGCCTTGTCAAAATCTGCTGCAGATACTTCCTGTGGAAGTCCCCTCTCCATCCAGTTGATCTGGGAACACATCGCGCGATTCGGTCGTTTTTGTTGATATCTCGAACTCTCAAACCAACCACGACAACATGCGTTCCTCAGTTCTTTTGAGCGCTCTTTGCGCTGCTGGTGTGATGGGCTCCCCGGTCCAGAAGCGTGCCTACAAGACCGAACTCACCATCGTTACTGTGACCGAATATGTGACGCCTGGATTTGTTGCTCCCACTCCCGCGATTTCTAAAGTGGATGCCGCACCAGAGGCTGAAGGTTTCTATGTCACGACTCTGTACTATACGCGGACCGAAGCTCCTACTCCAGTTATCGAGCCTTTCATGCCTTGGCTGCAGCCTGCGCCAGCTGAGACCAAGGCTCCTGCTCAGACGCAGGCTCCTGCTCCAGTTCACGCTCCTGCTTACACCGCACAGCCTGCGCCGGCCGAGACACAGGCCCCTAGTCCAACTCCCGAGCCTGTGACCACTTCAGAGCCTGCGACCACTGCGGCGCCTGCGCCGGCAGTTACCTCACGTGCTCCCACTCTGAGCAATAGCGACAACAGTTACCAGGCCCAGGTTCTGCAGAACCACAACATCCACCGTGCCAATCACTCTGCTCCGGCTCTTTCCTGGTCCACCACTCTCGAGGCCAGTGCCAAGAAGCTCGCAGATAGCTGTGTGTATGAACACAACACGTAAGTGGTTCTCCCATGTAACATCAGCGTCCGACACCCAGGAGGACTTCTCTGACCTATTCCCAGTGAGATTGATGGCGGTGGATATGGTCAAAACATCGGATACGGCATCCCCGCTGACGACATTGGAAAGATGATCACCAACCTGATGTACAATGACGAGTTCGGTTACTTTGAAAGCCTCTACGGTCAAGCCACCCCTGATATGACCGACTTCGAAAAATGGGGTCACTTCAGCCAGATCGTGTGGAAGGGCACCACCCAGGTCGGTTGCGCCACGACTGTCTGCGACACCCTCCAGAATGTTGGTTCTGGGTCGATTCCCTTCACTGTGTGCAACTACGGACCTCCAGGTAATTGCGCATCATTTCCTCTTAAATTATCTGGTGTGCTCTGACAATCGTCATAGGCAACGTTGACGGCGAGTACGCTGAGAACGTTGCGCGCCCGCTGGGCCAGCCATTTTTCGCCGTCGCATAAGTGTCCCGGGCCGTGTAAATCCTCATTCCATGGTGACGGTGATGCAGCGCCTGTTCTTCGTTCCTCGAGATGCATGTAGCTCCGTTTGTCTTCCTGCACGTAATTTGCTCTTGATGTCAGTGGTCTGGCCCTGCCTGGCAAGTTCGTTGTGAATACTTTACCACTTGACGAAAGCTAGCCTCGTCGTTGCCGTACATATCAGGGGATTCCCCGTAGTCATGTGCGAATATCCAAGCCGCTTCCAACACCATACTTCGTCGCATTTGATTTTCTTTTCTTCATTAAGTTGTTGTCTTGTTCTGTTTGCATGGAGCCCGCGGTCCTGGTATGCCAAGACTCGGCGTAGGTTCCCCGTGGGGACCTAACCCACTTCCGGCCAAGCAGATCTCGAGGAGGGGGAACCGCTGGGCACCCGCGGACGGACATGACTTTTATACTCCAGTTCATTTGTCAATATTTTAGTTATCAAGGAGGTTGTGCCTCTTTTTTTTCCCTTCACCTCTTCCATGGAAGTAGATGGTTCAAAGCATTATGGGTTATCTGGGTAGTCCGTTCTCCCTGTTATGTTCTATCGCAGCGGGCTGCCGCATCTGCACCTGCAGCTGCATCCGCCAACGTGTGCATCTGCTGCAACGTCCTGCGCATCCTGCTGCTACCCCGCCAGGGAGCCATCGGCTCTATCTACTCCGTATGTCTGCCTACAGCATATGCATATGGCGCTCGGTCGAGCGGTCGAGAATCGGCGAAGTCTCGCCGCGACGTCGGCGGTTCGGAGGCCAGGTACACAGGATCGCCGACACGTGACCCCCCACTGGGGCCCCAGGTCGATCTGGTTGATCTCCCTTCGCCCGAAACGTCATCGATAGAGCAGCACACGGAGCCCCAGGACGAGCAGCAGGCACGAGGGCCACCGCGAGCCTTGCGATCGAGCTTCTCCAGCAGCTGAAGTTGGTGGCCGACCTCGCCACTGGTATTCCCAGGAAGCCGTCCCCGGTGTAGGTAATCACAGGGACCCTTCTGAAAGCGAAGATCCAGGTGCTCGTTATTTAGTTATCAACTGAACTCTCCACCGAGCTTCCTCCATCCTCTGGCCCGGGCTTAGCTTCCTTAAAGCTGCGGACCGCTGGCCCCGGTCGGTACGTCCCATTCCCAGCTTTCCAGCTACCTCTTTGTGTCATTCGAATTCCCCTGGTCATTCCCCGTTCTCGCGTCAGAGGGCCAGAATCATCTTTCCCCTCCCCCTTTTCTCGTCCATCTGTAACGCGGAACCGCAAACTGGGGGGAGACGTCATTGAACAGCGTTAGTGGTCTCCATGCATGAGAGTTTTATTTTTATCCGTTGGACCGTTCTCTCCAACTACGCGGTCACGTCCGTCAAAGAAGCAGGCCATTTGCTGACAAAGGGAGTATAGCAAGCTTCTCCGTTTCTCCGACACATCCTTAGGCTGATAGCCTCGGACGCCTGCACCACTTCAGTCAAGGAGATCCACTCTGCTCTGGCCAGAGCCCAGAGCTGTATCGAATTGTAAGCCTTCCTTTTCCCGCCCTAGGCACTATCTTCCCTTCGAACCGACACCCGCATCTTCCGCCCGTATGGTTCACATGGGGGCTCCCAGGGGATCTCCGGACAGCGGGGTAGACTCGGAGGTGGTCGTCCGCATGGCCACGACCGGCCCTGGTCCTATATATCCCATTCCAAGACGCCCCTCTAGTCGACCGCTCGTTGTCCATGAGCCCTGGTTGACTTCCCTTACCGGGCCCCTTTCCCATTTCCCCTTTTACTTTTTTTTACTTTTGTTATTTGATCTCGATGCCGCCTTACTGTTTGCATGATTGCCACTATTTCTACCGCAGTGCTTTGCGTCTTTTGTCGATACCTACTCTTCTGGCTTGTCGCTACGCCTGATCTACGCTTGATATCCCTTTTTGTCTGAACAACTGCTGAAACCATGTCTTACTCCTCAATGGCAGTCCGTTTTTTTACCTCCCCGAAACCCTTGACGGAGGCAATCGTCACGTCCAAGGTCGAGTCCAAGATGGCGTCTGTGACCTCGTCCCCATCATCTGTGAACGGCACTGCCCCCACAGGTGAACAACGTCCGAATGGGACCGACGCCTCCGCGGGCCAGACGCCTCAGAAGAAGGGAATCACCTTTTCGAACCAGGATTCGCTTCCCAAGCTCCCGATTCCGGACCTTGAAAGCACATGCAAGAAGTACCTTGAGGTCTTGTATCCCCTACAGACCCCGAGGGAACATGAAGAGACAAAGGCTGCTGTGCAGGAGTTCCTGAGGTCGGAGGGTCCTGAGCTCCAGGAGAAGTTGAAGAAGTATGCTTCTTCGAAGACGAGCTATATCGAGCAGTTTTGTACGCTCCGTTTCTCCCAGATTCCATTGAACCTACGACTGATTTGTTCACAGGGTACGATTCGTACTTGAATTTCGACAATCGTAAGTATTCATTCATCTCGGTCTCACGGTGATACCTGTTGACCCGGATAGCTGTCGTCTTGAACCTCAACCCCTTTTTCCTGTTGGAGGATGACCCAACGCCCGCGAGGAATAACCAGGTGACCAGAGCTGCGTCGCTTGTTGTGTCTGCCCTGTCCTTTGTTCGGGCAGTCAGAAGAGAGGAACTGCCACCCGACACTGTCCGTGGCACACCACTTTGCATGTACCAGTACTCCCGGCTGTTTGGTACTGCTCGGGTACCCACAGAGAATGGATGCGTTATCGCGCAAGATTCGACGGCGAAGCATATTGTCGTTCTTGCCCGGGGGCAGTTTTACTGGTTCGATGTCCTTGATGACAACAATGACTTGATCATGACTGAGAAGGATATTGCGCTCAATCTTCAAGTGATTGTTGACGATGCGCAGCAGACCCCCATCCAGGAGGCTGCGAAGGGCGCCCTTGGCGTTCTCAGCACAGAGAACCGGAAGGTATGGTCAAGCTTGAGAGAGATCCTGACGAAGGACCCTGGTTCGAACAACGCGGAATGCTTGAACATCGTCGATACTGCCCTCTTCGTTCTCTGTCTGGACTACACCGAGCCTTCCACCACGGCGGAGCTCTGTGCCAATATGCTGTGTGGTACCAGCGAAGTCGTCAGAGGTGTGCAGATTGGAACCTGCATCAACCGGTGGTATGACAAGCTTCAGATCATCGTCTGCAAGAACGGTAGTGCCGGGATCAACTTTGAACATACCGGCGTGGACGGTCACACGGTCCTCCGCTTTGCCAGCGATGTCTACACGGACACCATCCTTCGATTTGCCAAGAGCATCAACGGTCAGGCGCCCAGCTTGTGGGCGACGAGCAGCCCCGATCCCGCGAAACGAGACCCCCGGAGTTTTGGCAACGTGAGCACCACGCCTCGCAAGCTGGAGTGGGACATGACTCCTGAGCTTAGCATTGCCCTGCGGTTCGCAGAGTCGCACCTTGCCGATCTTCTCCAGCAGCACGAAGTCGAAGTCCTCGACTTCACCGGGTACGGGAAGAACTTTATCACCTCGATGGGCTTCTCGCCCGACGCTTTCGTGCAGATGGCTTTCCAGGCCGCCTACTATGGTCTCTACGGCCGTGTCGAAAATACGTACGAGCCGGCGATGACGAAGATGTTCCTCCACGGCCGGACCGAGGCGATCCGTCCGGTTACGAGGGAGTCGGTCGAGTTCGTCAAGACGTTCTGGGGGGACAACCCTGCCGAGCAGAAGGTGGAAGCCCTCAGAAAAGCGACCGAGAAACACGTTGCTATTACAAAGGAGTGCTCGAAAGGGCAGGGCCAGGATCGCCATCTCTACGCTCTGTACTGTCTCTGGCAACGCTCGTTTGACGAAGCGTCGTCTGTGAACAACAGCGTGGAGGCCAGCTCGAACGGCTACTCGAGTCCGGCCGAGAACGGGTCGAACATCGGGTCCCCGAAGTTCTCCTCGACTCCGTCGGAAGATGGCGTCTCCTCGAGCGGGTACAGCAGCGTCCGGGGCTCGCGCACTGTGCCGCCGACGCCGGCCATCTTCAACGACCCGGGCTGGGACAAGATCAACAACACGATCCTGTCGACCTCGAACTGCGGCAACCCGTCGCTGCGGCACTTTGGCTTCGGCCCGACGTCCGGCGACGGTTTCGGTATCGGGTACATCATCAAGGAGGACTCGATCTCGATCTGCGCGTCGTCCAAGCACCGGCAGACCGCCCGGTTGATGTACACGCTCGAATCGTATCTCCTGGAGATCCGGAAGCTGCTCCGTGCCACCAGCCGCAGGACCACGACCCCGCGGACCAGCCGGGCGCGGGAGCTGGAGCTGATGTCGGAGCGGAGCCAGCACCGCCGTGGGCGTCTTATCCGGGGCGACGCTACTACTCAAGCGCGCGCAGGTACCGAGACGCCAACGACGGACAGCGGCGAGATCGAGGACGACGGCATGGGTGGATGTAAGTTTCCCCGTACACCTGGCTCCTGTGGAAGGTTTGGGATGCTAACGGACCAACTAGATGGCTTCTTTGACGCGGGGATGCTGCTGCACGCGCTCAAGGGCGTGGCGGCGGACCGAGAGCGGGGCGAGAAGCCCATGCGACGACGGCCCGTCGGGAAGAAGCTGACCCTGACGGACTACTGATATCGGGATATCCTAGCGGATTGCGGACATAGGCCTTTTTTTTTTGGAAAGCATCTACGGGTTTCTGGTTTATTTATTTTTTTTGGCTGGAAGTGATTCTCGATCGGCATGGATGTATGCTTTCTGTTATATCTCGTTGGATAACGTGTTGATGCCCTTTTTTGGAGCGATAACCCCGTCATGTAACTTGGAGCTTTCTGTTTATGATACCTATCTATACCTATATATGCCCAGTGTATCTATGCAGCGGTCTGCGCAGGATTAACGAAGGTTGCATTGCATCATTCGTGTGGGGAATCCAGCACTTTGGCCAGATGAGCTGAATTGGTACACTCGAGAGAACTGTGCTCAGTGCGGCTGAAGGTCGGGGCATCTCTGCATCAATGCTTCTAGTCTCCCTGTCTCAAGATGTAGTGAATCTATTCTAAATAATGTAGTTTGTGCACAGTAGCATACACTTTTGTGTTTTTATTTGCACTGTGATTGGTATGTTACATTCACCACCTTCAGGTAGCTAGTGCAGACTGCAGGGGCCAGTTGCACAATTTATGTCTTCAATCATCTGTTTGTTGCGGACTAGGAAGGAGGTAGGATCGTCTACGATCCAATTCCACGATCCAACTCCATGATCCAAGACTATGATCCCATTCTATCATCCCAGAGACCTAGGAAGACAGCATGTATATAATGACGCTCCTTTCAGACAGATTTCGACCCTCGTGGTCGACTCACATAGCAATCTGTGGTATAGGCATTGCTAGTAACACAGGCTCATTCTTACTGTTGTATTGCTCACCCCCTTGTTTTCTGTCTTCAAGATAAACCCAAACGACCTTTTGGGCCTAGTCTCCAGGGCCTGTCGTTACAGAATATTTATAATAAGATAGACGGTGTAAAAGTGATTAGTGTAACCGATCTACTACAAAAGAGATATAGATTGTTTTATGACAAATAAAACAGATGAAGCAAGAACAGTGAAAGATGTCACTTATAAATAATTATACAAGAAACAGCATATTTATAATTGCAGAGAAAGAAGCACAAGTGTGATTTTAAGTAAGATCTTCAAAACAGGATCAGAAACAGGATTAAGGAGAAACTGGATGATTAAGATCTGGGCTGTAAGGCGAAAGAATGTGGAGCCAGAAGCTAAAGCCACAAGCTGCATAAAGAAAGCAAACAGGGCAAAATCTGTCTGAAAGGAGCGTCATTATATACATGCCGTTTCTCTGGGTCTTAGTGATCGTGGTGATCGTGGTCAGTCACGTGCCGGTCAGTTCCTTCCCTCGGTCCTATAATTATCCGGTCTTTGTATGGCAAGGTCCATAACATACTGCCACAAAACCTTGTATACAGAGTATATAGAGAGAGAGCGCGCTGGGACACCTTCATGCCTGACCGGGAAGTGCTGTGGATGCATGTCTCCGGCAGGATGCGGCGGGCGTCCCCTCATGCCCCGTACTCCGGACCCGGGTGCTGCGGCTTGGGCCAATGGAAGCTTATCTGATCCACCGCCTGTGCTCCGTCAAACAACGCATGGCAGGGACACGTCAGGCTCCGGTCGTTCGCGCCGTCTCCATGCCTGCAGCCTTGGATGCGGATAATAACCAGACCAGCGCTAGTGCTAAATATATGGGTAGTGTCGTGCAGCCGAGTCCAGAGGGCAGCGGACAGCGTGCATAAGCTGGAACGAACCGTCCTGGCTTCCACATCGGTCGACTCTTGGATGCTCTGCTGCGTCCGCGACGCAGGACTAGTGCATAGTCATACAGCGGTCGATCCAGCCTCGATGCCGGCGAGGGCGGGTACGTACATACGATGTCATCCGTTGGATCAGGGCCAGACTGGGCCGAGATCGATGGGAAGAATAATAATCAGCAGGAGGGGGGGGGAGTGGCCTGGAGGCTGGCCGGCTGGCGCGAGCCGTGGTGAGGTCACTCTCCGATCAGAGAGCACGGTGAGCCCGTCAGTCCACCGGGCGCCGCGGCCTTCCGCCGGCGCACGTGACCCACGTGACCCCGGGCTGAGGCTCAGACTCAGAGGCTCCTGTCGCAGGCACCGCAGGACCAGCCTCTCTCTCTGCGTCTCGTCTCCCCTCCCATCGCCTGTCTCCTGCGCGCTCGAGGCCTCGGAAGACCAGCGCGGGCTGCCCGACGTCTCGCCCAGCGTGTGCTCGTCCGTGTAAGTGCTTCTTTTCCTCTGCTCTGCCCCTGGGGGGGCCATTGGCCTGCCTCCCTTCCCGACATCGCTGGCAGCCCCTAGCGGTCGCGCGCCCGAAGCGGCATAGCGGCCAGGCGCTCAGGCTGCGGTCAGGCAGCGCTCGCGGTGTGTCTCGCCGCCCGCACGCCCCGGACGGCCTGTCAGCGATCGCCGGTCCACTTCGACCGCCTGCACGCTGCATTGGCCTCTGCCTCTAGACTCCTCGCGCTGCTGAGCTACTGCTGCTCCTCGCTGCCACCACCCCTCTCGCTGCCTCTCCCTCGAGCCCTCGAGAGAGAGGGGCTGTCTCTCGTCTTCCAATCTCTTCGTCCTGCTATGCTCTCCCCATTGCAGCCCCAGGGACCACGACCACGAAACTCTCCTCGTATCCTCGCCCTCCCGTCCCCCGTCTCCCTGCCGCTGAAGAAATCGCCGCGCCTTTCCCTTCCCTTCCCCGACCGCTGGGAACCGTAACCCGCCGTCGATCAGCGGTCGCAACATCCGACGACGGCACCCCCCTCCCCCCCTCTCCTACCGACCATATCCATCATCATCACCACCACCGTCGTCCACGATGGCGGCAGCGCTCGATCAGCCCGCCGTCGAGAGGCTCCCGGGCGGCCTCGAGCCCGATGCCGCCTCCATCACGCCCCCCAACAGCGCCAACGGCAAGAAGGATGCCCCGGACGGCGTCCCCTCCGAACTCTCCGACCTCGAGCTCGATCCCAACAGTCATACCGCAGCCGCGCCGGGCCCTCCGCCCATGGACGACGAGATCGTGCCCGATCATTACTACGGCGGTGGGAAGATCCCCGTCTTCAAGCCGGTGAGTCCGCGTCCCACCCACCCCCGGAGACGACGGGAGAGAGGCAGCGTCGGCATCATTATTGTCGTGTGGAATATCATCCGGCTGACGGCGGGACCCATAACGGGGTGAAAAAAAAAACACAGACGATGGAGCAGTTCCGCGATTTCCGGTGGTTTATCGAGAAGATTGACAAGTACGGCATGAAGTCCGGGATAGTCAAGGTCATCCCTCCGAAGGAATGGTGAGTTGCGATATCAAATCCGGTGATCGACGCATGAGCTATGGCTGGTGCTCGGATCGCTTTCCGGTCGGGGTTTCGTCACGATTATCCTACACCTCGTCGATCGACGGTGACTCCCTGTTTTCCCCGGATCGGGACAGCTTCGTTGCAGGCCGGCCTAGCCCGCGCAATCCTCGACCCCCCGGCCCGTGTGACGAACTTTGACTGACTGGGCGTTTCTTAGGACCGATTCCCTTCCTCCCCTCGACGAAGCGGTCAAGACGATTCGCGTCAAGAACCCGATCATGCAGGAATTCCACGGTTCGCACGGCACATATACTCAGGCGAACATCGAAAAGCAACGGACATACAACCTGCCGCAGTGGAAGGCCTTGTGTGAGGAGAGCAGCCACCAGCCTCCCGCTCGCAGAGGGGAGAGAAGACGGAATCAAGAGAGACCAACTCGCTCTGCGTCAACGCAGAAGCCCCAGTCGGCTCGATCCGATTCCCAGAAGCGTCGATCGGGACCCGGTCGTCCTCCCAAGCGATCCAACCAGGTCAAGATCAAGGAGGAGCCCCCTGCGGACGACAGTTCGGAGCGGTCGAAACCCGAGGGCCCCCCAACGCCGGTCTCTCCCGAGTCGAACCCCGTCGAGACCAAGACGGAGGAGCTGAGCGACGGAGAGTCGTTGCCTGCGCAGAAACCGAAAGGCCGACAGCCCAAGTCTGTGTCTTCGAGGAGGAAGCACAACCGCGGTGAGGCGCTCGACCATATCGACGAGGAAGCCTTCAAGGATTTCGACTATCGTCTTCACGACGTTGACGAATATACCCCGGAGAGATGTGAGGAACTGGAGACCGCGTATTGGAAGTCCCTCATGTTCAACAACCCCCTGTACGGCGCTGACATGCCCGGTTCACTCTTCGACGATTCCACCACCTCGTGGAACGTCGCCAAGCTGCCGAATCTGCTGGACGTATTGGGGCAGAAGGTTCCGGGAGTGAACACGGCATATCTGTATCTGGGGATGTGGAAGGCTACGTTTGCGTGGCATCTGGAGGACGTGGATCTCTACAGCATCAACTACATCCACTTTGGCGCTCCGAAGCAGTGGTACAGCATTTCTCAGGAAGATGCTCCCCGATTCGAGGCGGCCATGCGAAGTACGTGACTTTTTTTTGGCATGGAGATGCGAGGAACATGGCTGACTCGAGCTTGACAGGCATCTGGCCAAGCGACGCGAAGAATTGCGACCAGTTCCTTCGTCACAAGACGTACCTGGTCTCGCCCCACGTCCTGAAGACCCAGTTCGGGATCAACGTGAACAAGATGGTCCACTACGAGGGCGAGTTTGTCATCACCTATCCGTATGGTTACCATTCGGGCTACAACCTTGGCTACAACTGCGCTGAATCCGTCAACTTTGCTACGGAAAAGTGGCTGGACTATGGTCGCGTCGCGAAGAAGTGCAACTGCGAAGCCGACAGCGTCTGGATCGACGTTGGAGAGATCGAGCGGAAGCTGCGGGGGGAGACGACGCCCGAGTACGACGACGAGTTCGAGAGTGATCTGGACGAACTCGAAGGCGCATCGGACCTCCTCACTCCCCCGCGCAGCGTACCGGAGAAGTCCGCCACGCGTGTCAAGAAACGGAAGCGTGATGGCGACGAACCGAAGGCGAAGCGGGCCAAGGTGCAGGTGGAGGTCACCAAAAAGATCCCCTGCGTGCTGTGTCCGAACGACCTGGACTATGAGGATCTGCTGCCGACCGAGGACGGCAAGGCGCACGCACACCGACGGTGCGCCATGTACATCGAGGAGACGTCGATCCTGCGCGACGAGTCCGGACGCGAGGTTGTGTGCGACATCGACAAGATCCCGAAGGCTCGTCTGGGGCTCAAGTGCCTCTTCTGCCGGGAGGTCAAGGGGGCGTGCTTCCAGTGCAACTTTGGAAGGTGCACCCGAGCCTACCATGCCACCTGCGCTCTGCTGGCCGGGGTCCAGGTCGAGTATGGCTCTGTCGCCGTGGTCGCCGACGACGGCTGCCAGTATTCGGTGCCGAGCGTCGACCTGAAGTGCAAGTACCACCGCCAGAAGCGACAGAGCTGGATGCCCGGCGAGCCGCTGGACCAGGACGGCAAGCTGACCGAGGCCGCCCAGCGGCTCGTCACGGGTGACCTGGTGCAGTTCCAGGTCGACAAGGAGATCAGCGGCGCCGTGGTGCTGGAGAACCGACCGGCGGAACGGACGCTGCTGCTGAAGGTCCTCCCGAGAGGGTAAGTTGGATGTCTCCTCCTCTGCAACAAACGTGCGTGAAGCTGACGGAGGAACAGCGACGTGATCGAGCTGCCGTACCGATGGATGCTGGTGGTCAAGAAGAGCAGCTTCCCGCCGCTGCCGCCGGACATCAAGCCGCTGCCCGCGCACCTGGCGCGGCGGCCGGCGGCCCGCCAGGACGCGGCGGAGGCGCTCCCGCTGCCGGGCACGCCGTTCGGCGACGCCCGCTCGCCGTACCAGTGGGCCGAGTTCGAGCGGGTGGACTTGGCCGACGCCCCACCGGTGCGCGTCGACCTCTCGAAGCGCGAGCAGATCTGGTATTATTTAGGAGAGTCGTCGACCGAGTGCCGCGCGCAGTACACGCACCACCCCAGCGTCCGGGTCCACAACCCCCGGGCCAACTTCCTCGACGGCGTCAAGTCCCTGAGCGCCCTCGCCCAGGTCCGCCTGCCCTCCTACCCCCACCCCCTCTATGCCCCTCCCGCCCCGTCCCTCCGCCCTCCTCCCGCCGCTGCGATGCCCTCTGCCTATCGTCCGCTGCCGCCGCCCGCGGCCCCTCCGCCTCCCAAGCAGCAGCAGTCCGACCCCCCGGCCAACACCTTCGCCAACGTCCGCGAGCTGATCGCCCGCCGGCGCTTGGCCCAGATCACCGACCATGCCAACGTCTTCGCCGGGTACACCATCGTCAGCCCCGAGCTGGTCGTCGAGACCCTGCTCGGGCCTCTGGGCTCGGTGCCTCCGCCCAACGGCATGGAGAGGCTGGAGATCGTCATGGCCCAGCAAAAGGTCCAGCCCAAGGCACCGGATGGCACCCTGCTGCCGCTGCAGCCTCTCAACATGCGCTCCGAGGAGGTCACCCGCCTGCTGCAGATGCTCCGCTTTTCCCTCGTCAGCCACCAGGAACGGCTCGACGTGATCCAGAAGAAGGACTCCGAGCACATCAAACAGGAACCCAACACCGACAGTGCTGTGAACCTCGCGGTCCCCAAGCTGGCGGGCAAATATCCATATCTCGACCAGCAGCGTGCCCAGGCGCCAACGGTCTATCGGTCCCCGTACGACCTCCCGTTTGGGTTCTCGGAGCACGCGAAGAAGGAGTTCGACCTGCCTCGGGAGGAGCCCCGACGGCCCAAGGAATCCCTTGCGAACGACTACTTTGCCAGTCTGTCGCCGGAGAATCAGGAGAAGATCATGAAAGCTTGTGGCAGTGCCGTGCAGCGGGCGCTGGAACGATCGGCAAGTCGTAGCCGTCAGGGCTCGGCCACCAACCTCCGGCTTGCCTCCGCCCTGGCCCGGCAGACCGACAATCCTACCATCGACATCACGACCGTCGAGGACATGCCCATGACCGGGCTGGACTTGCCGTTGCACGCGGACTCGCCTGGCTCCAGCTTCAGCCGCTCGCACCTGCGGTACCACTCGCCGAACGACTTCGGCCATGGTGATCACGATTCCTCAATCGAGCAGCGGCACCTGCAGGACCACCACGAGCTCTTCGGCGATCAGCAGGCCAACACGCGATTCTGGCAGCACGGTCCGTGGGTCGCGGGCGACGGAACCACGCCCAACGAAGAGACCCGGCCGTTCTTTGGCCCGCACGAGCGGCTGAAGCATGACTATGCCTCGTCAGAGATGTCCATCGGACGTGGGCCTGGCTCGCTGCACTCTGTGGACATGGCTGGGTTCGGTGACGGCCCTGACGATCTCTGTGCCGAGCTGAGCCCTTGATTCGACGTGATCTGTGTCCTTGCTTGCTGTTACGATGCACTGCACTTGTTTCGTTCTTCTCCTTGGGCTGATGACTCATCCGGACTGACGACTGCATGACTGGGCGTTTTGGGTGCTGGGGGGTTCCATTTCTACGACCTGATTTATGACGGAGTTGACGATAGCCTGGTGATGATTCTGTTTGGTTTTGGGCCTTTTTTCTTCTTGGATGTTACGACTGTATCATGTCGATCGACCGAAGGTAAGTCGATCGCAAGTGGTAGTGGGATAGAGGATGCCACGATCAGTGAGTTGCGTGATATTGGCATGGATATATGCATGGACAAATGGCGGTTTCCTTGTTTCCTTGTTTCGTCGACACGAGGATAATGGGTCGGATGATGTTCTTTCAAGACGCTGGTGTACATTTCACCCCCTTTTTTCCTTGTTTCAACTACCCGACTCCACCTCTCATATCTCTCTCTCTCTCTCTCTCTCTCTCTTCAACACTTTGCGCAGATGGCAGGGCCTACTTTCGTCCGCCTCACACCGACCCACCACTACATCATATACACTAGATAAAAACAGATTATGATTCTTTTAAATGTCCCCTTGATACCCCACGTTCCTGGTTTTCCGATTCCCAAAATTCCCTTTGACAGGTGTCGCTCGGCCTCCGTTTCTGGTGCTCGCCCTGCTTTCTGTTTTTGTGGAATAAAAGGAAGAGGACAAGGAAGGAAACTTGATCGAGATGGAGCTAGCTTATCTATCTATCTCTTTTTTTTTAGCATCATGGTCCATAACATGGCCAGTTACATAGGTTCCTAGATAGTATGGTCTGGTCATGGCGGCCGATGCGGCGGCGATCGGTCTGTGTATCATTTTCTGTGATGATATCTTGACCTCTATCTTTATAGGTTTGAATCGTAGATTATTTTAACTTGTATTATTTTCGAGTCAGTAGCTGATGTACCTGGCGTGGGTTAGGGTTGAGCTAGGCTAGGCTACGTCTATCTTCTTCTACGTCTTCCTTAGTTGAGGAAGAAAGGCCAAATAAAAGATAACAATTGTGGTATGTTATATAGACGTCCTCAAAGTACCTATCTTTCTTTGGCCTCGACCCCACCCGCCGCATGCCATGGCTCTGGTCTGGACCGGGGCCGTCCCGGTCTGATGGATGGACGGATGGATCTTGGATCGTGGATCGATCCGTATAGCAGTGTTCAGGCACGGGCACGGCTGCCTATGATCCTGTGGAGACAGATCACGGATGGGGTCGGGAGCTGGATCCACTGCGGGTTGGGAACTTCCAGTGTGTGTGGGTGTGTGGTCACTGTGGTGGGCAGCGGGCGGGCGCGGGCGGGTATGTGTATAGGATGGGCGCTTTCTTCACTTATCTTTTGTCGGGTGATTTTTTTTTTTTGCTTTAGTGAGAAAAATGTATGGACGTATATTTATGTGCTGCATGTACATATGTACATGGTTTCTCTTTCGCCCTCGCTCTCCTTGAGAAAAGCCTATCGAGACAATCCGAACTTCACTGAAGACTGGAGCGGATCGGAGCGGATCGGATTGGAGATTTTTCTTTTCTTTTCTTATGTGGTGGGAAATAGAAATAAATGAATAGAACAGATAATAGAGTACCCCTTCTTTATCAGTCGAGTAAATAACAGAGAAAAAGGAAAGGAAAGGAGGGTACAGTACACTACATTCATCTGTCATACATACCACGGTGGTATCTATATGAAAATTCAGAAAAAAAAAAGGAATCAGTGGAGGGGAGGATGCGGTGCTGCGTACCTAGGTCCTATTTCTGCTGGGGTTGTTCCTGCCCACTACTGTACGGAGTTGATAGGCACTAGGCAGCTGCGGGGATGATTCGTACCACAACCCGTTTCGGGCATCTGTGGCCGTGACCTCAAACCTTGGCTTGCGAACTCTGGTACGAGGACCTACACGCCTCTTTCTCCTCCATGTCTTCTTCATACCGTTGTTCTTCGTGTATATGGAGTACACATCGTGCAAAATCATTTATCAAATGCCTTTTGTTTTGAACTTGAGGTGTGGGAACAGGGACAGCACCACGCGGACAGGGGCCGATCTCGGCAACGCGAGCTTCTGGCCACGCGAGAGCGAGAGCGCAGGGGACCGTGACGTTGGCCGCTGAGAGGACCGAGCGGGCGGATACGATATGAGGCCGTTGGTGACTGGCCAGGTGGCGGCTTGGCTCGTCTGCCGCTATCGGCCATATCAAACCAAGATAAGGCAAGTGATATCATGTCCAGACGCCGACCTCCGCTGCCGTGGTCAGAGATAAGCTCTGCTGCACGTAGATGCCCTCCACATCGCCGGCCCCAGTGCCTGAGGCTCTTGGAAAAGCCCTACCCTACTACTAAAGCATCTAAGAAAGCTCGGACGTCTCCCGAGGTCATCACTCTCACCTCTCTCTTCCTGTCCGCCGCCGCCCTGATGGCTTGCAATTGAAGCTTACCCGCAGGGATTCTTCCCTATCATCCCCGGCACGGCGTCATCTACCACGTCTCGTTTCGTTTTGGCTCGACCTCGATTCCAATTCCGCAGAGATGCGCCAGGCGTCGGTCGATGCCAGCGCCGACGAGGCGCTGGCCAAGATGGGGTATAAGAGCGAGTTGCCCCGGCATCTCAGCATGATGAGTATCCTCGGGCTGTACGTTTCCTTCTCTCGACTTGTTTTCCTGTTATCTGTTTTTATCTTTTGTTGGCTACTGCGCTGTACTGTATACACTACGGCATGCTGATGCTGTTCCTTGTTTTGCAGCTCGTTCGCCATCATGGCCGTGCCCTTCGGCCTCAGCACGACCTTGTACATCACCTTGACCGACGGCCAGTCGGTCACCGTCCTCTGGGGCTGGGTCCTGGTGACACTCATCTCCATCGCCATCGCCGCCTCCCTGGCCGAGATCTGCGCCGTCTACCCCACGGCCGGAGGCGTCTACTACTGGAGCGCGATGCTGTCCACCAAGGAGTGGGCGCCGCTGATGTCCTTCATCGACGGCTGGCTGACCCTGGTCGGGAATTGGACCGTCACCCTCAGCATCAACTTCTCGGGCGCACAGCTCATCCTCAGCGCCATCTCGCTCTGGGACGAGGACTTTGCTCCCAACGAGTGGCAGACCATCCTCATGTTCTGGGCCGTCATGCTCGTCTGCGCGCTGGTCAACATTTTCTTCTCCAGGTATCTCGACCTCATTAACAAGGCCTGCATTTACTGGACCGCGGCAAGCGTCGTGATCATTCTCGTGACCCTCTTGTCCATGGCAGACGACAGGAGGGACGGGGCGTTCGTGTTTGGCCACTACGACGCTTCGAAGAGCGGTTGGTAAGTGGCTTACCTCTGCTTGTACAGTTAGCGTGCACCTCTGCTGACGTCTGCTTCCAGGCCGACTGGATGGGCCTTCTTCGTTGGGCTGCTGCAAGCCGCTTATACACTGACAGGATACGGCATGGTTGCAGCCATGTGTGAGGAGGTGCAGAACCCGCACCGCGAGGTCCCAAAGGCGATCGTGTTGTCCGTTGTCGCCGCAGGCATTACGGGGCTCCTTTATCTGATCCCCATCCTGTTCGTCCTTCCCCCGGTGGACATCCTTCTGGAAGTCGCCAACAGCCAGCCCATCGGCCTCCTCTTCAAAACCGTAACAGGGTCAGCGGGCGGAGGCTTTGGGCTTCTGTTCCTGATCCTGGGCATCCTCATGTTTGCCGGCATCGGGGCGTTGACAGCGGCCAGTCGCTGTACCTACGCCTTTGCTCGGGATGGTGCCATCCCCGGATTCAGACTCTGGCGCAAGGTGAGCAAGCGTCTCGACGTGCCACTCTGGGCGGTAATCTTGTCGACCGTTGTGGACTGTCTGCTGGGGCTGATCTACTTTGGATCTGCGGCGGCTTTCAACTCCTTCACTGGCGTTGCGACCATCTGCCTGTCGACCTCGTACGGGCTGCCGATTCTGATTTCGGTGGTGCGGCGCCGTAGCGCGGTCAAGCACTCGTCGTTTTCTCTCGGCCGGTTTGGTTATGCGATCAACCTGACGACGATCTGCTGGATTACGCTGGCCGTGGTCCTCTTCTGCATGCCGGTCTCGCTGCCGGTGACTGCATCCGAGATGAACTACGCCAGCGTCGTGTTCGCTGGCTTTGCGGCCATCAGCATCGCGTGGTATTTCATCTATGCAAGGAAGGAGTTCAAGGGGCCGCCGGTGACGAGCGACGAGGTGGCCAGGGAGAATGCTGGAGTCATGACCGGTAAGGCGGTCGCGGACGTTGAGAATTCGCCTCCTGAGGAGATGAACGAGCCCAAGAAGATGGAATCGGAATGACGATGGTTCTTTTTGGCTATAGCTTGGCTCTTCATATGAAAGCCTTCTAGTGTGTATATACTCATTCATGTATATATATATATAGCTATTGTTAGTGCTTTGGCATCAAAATAACCAATTTTGCTGCGTATTTGGCGATGAGCAAGACGTCGGCCAACAGACATGTAGGTGGTGGGACTCCGGAATATTTGACAGACGCAGCGGTCACTTGTTGGTCTGCTCGTTTGGGAAAAACAATCCGGTCCAACGGACAAGGCCAATTGCACCAAAGGCAGTGCTTATGAGTGTTGTCGGGGAGTCAATTGATGGAACAACACGCACAAAACGGGTACTCAATGGATGCAGTGGCCGATGATCCCTGGTCAGAAGCCTGCCATGACATGATAGTATATGACGCTGACGGAGAACACCGCCCGCACACGGCTTGTGGCACTGGAATCGTTGCGACGCTGCTTTCGATGATCAGTGCCCGCGGTCGAAAACCCATCGACTATGGCATCGTGCGACAACGAGAAACCGAAACGAAAGAAGGGCGGACGTCAGGGCGATGGCAGGCCAAGAAGGACGACGCCGGATCACCAGCTTCTCCGCACATGACGCTAAGCAGCAGCAGCGCCGAACAGCCGCGGTTCAACGTCGAGCCTCCGCGGGCCCAGCCCTCCCCGTGCCTCCTGCTCGCCTCCTGTCCGCTCTGCTGGAGTCCAACAACGCGCTCTCGTGCGGAGAGACCGCTGCAACCAGGGACAGAAAAGAGTTGCCCTGCCAATTGTCGCCCGTCGCGTGTCCCTGTCAAGCCCACAAAGGGGGAAGAGCCTCGTCCGGGGGGAGCAGGTCTCTGCACATTGCCCCCCTCTCTCTCCCGCGCACGCCGGAGGCTTGCGTTTCATCCCGATTTTTATCTACGCCCTTCTCTCATTTGCTGGGAATATCTACGTCCTCATTGAATTCTTCCGTCTCCATGTTTATTCTCCGTCTCCGCTTCTCGACCGTTTGTGCATATTTGAACTGATGAGGGACAAACCTCCTATCGAACAATGTCCGACTCTGTTGGTACGTGTCGCCCCAGATCCCTATGCTGACCGTGCGGAGAATCATGCGCTGCTTCTCCTTCACTCGTCACGCCTGAGGCTGACAAACTTGTGTCTCAGATCGAGTCTTCGTCCATGCCCTCAACACTGTCAAGAAGATCCCGCGGACGGGCTCCGCGCGGCCGCCGCCCGCAGAGCGGCTGAAACTCTATGGACTGTACAAACAGAGCATGGGTAAATTGGCAGCCCCTTATCGGATTGCTATATCGACATGACATGGATGGCCATGCTGACAACTGCTCCTCGGGGTGCGCACTGCAGAGGGAGATGTTGAGGGCGTTATGGACCGGCCTGTCGGTGACGGCCCTGAGGTCCAGGCGGAGTGTGAGAAATGGTACCTATCCTTCAATCACTTAAACCGAGAGAATGGAGCAGTATTCTGACTTGCCTCTTTTCAACCGGTCTTTAGGGACGCATGGTACGCGCAGCGCGGCCTGTCTCGGACAGAGGCCAAACGACGGTACATCACGACGCTGATCGAGACAATGCATCGTTACGCCTCGCAAACCGCGGAGGCTCGTGAGCTGATCTCGGAGCTCGAGTTCGTCTGGGACCAGGTCAAGTCCAATACCGCCTCGTCCTCTTCATCGAGCCCGGCGCATCCCGCCAGCGTTCCCATGGCGCCGCAGCAACCCAGCTACGGGAGCATAGGCGGTCGGTTAGCCGGTTCGGGGGGTCGCGGTGATGACGATATAGTTGTTGACTCCCGGCGGGATGCGAGATTACAGGTCCTCAGTCCCGTCAGCCAGCCTGATGAGAGGTACCAGCGGAGGGATTCTATCGTGGAGGACGAGGACGACGAGGAAGACGAGGAAGAATACCAAGAAGCTCGCGACGAGCTATATGACGATGAGGAAGACGAGACCAGCAACATCGCTGATGACGAAGAACGTGTCCTGCGGCGGAACCGGAGGATAGCAGCAGCGGACCGCGGGGGCAACGGCACGGACATCTACAGCGACCGCAAGTGGCGCCGGCGCGTCGAGCAGGCCTTGACGAAGATGACCGCCGAGATCGCCGCCATGCGGGAGCAGATGGAGGCGCACGCGCTGTACAACCGACGCCGGTCGGGCATGTGGGCGTGGCTAAAGTGGCTCGTGTGGGTCGCCATGCGGCAGATGCTCTGGGACCTGGCCCTCCTGGCGATCCTGCTGATATGGCTGCGGCTGAAGGGCGACCGGAGGCTGGAGCAGAAACTGAAAGCCGGGTGGGCGGAGCTGAAGGAGCGGTTGGTACGACTGCGGTGGTTGAGGCGGCTTCGGCGGTCGCCGCTACTCCCGTGATTTTTCTTTCCTTTGTTTTTGCAAAGAAGGCGTGTATTTCGTCCCTTCAACTGTCGTTCTTTGATCTCATCCCTCTATTTTGCTCATACATATCGCCACATTACACTCTCGCGGAAGGGTAGGTTGGTTTTGTCTTGCGTCTTGCGTCTTGTGCCCTATTGTCCTGTGTCGTATATACGTACATATCGATTGGGGTTTCTTTTTGAGATCATATCATATCACATCATATCATACCCTCTGGAATGGAATGGAATCTACTGCACCTGGAACAGGCATATTATATTGTATTATATTATAAGGAGGACAGAGAAGATTGGGTTTGACTTTGGCCCATCGGTTTTCGAAAGTGGGATAGAAGATTGGCTCTGGATATCTTTTTGGCTGGAATTGTACTACTGTATATCAGATAGACTAGTGGCATAGGTCCTACATAGGGTATATAGATCTGTACTACTTATATACAAACCACAAACCGCTCTCCAGATTTTGCTCGTGCGACGTTGACGTTTTCCGCGAATACTGACGATAACCCCTCGAAAGATGACCCCGAACCCATCTGATGCGGAGAAGAAGGCCAGGCGCGATGCTGTCGAGCGCATCAGGTTGCTGTGTGAGTTGTATGTGTTCTATTCTACCCTCTTACTTCCAAGTACCTACGTAGTAGATACCTGGGTTAGGTGTCTGTTCTGGGTAGCTTGCGTATCTATCCATCTGTCTATCTATCATGTCGCGTCAGATCCCAATTCAAATCATTACCAATTCGTGTTCCCCACATCCGTCTTTGTACAGATCTGTCCCTTGCGTTTTGTTTGATTGATGAGTGCAGTACCTCACAGTCGCTAATACGTACATATGTACATGTACTGTGCCCAGATACAATCGCCTGGCCCTCGAGAGAGGGTTCAATGTGAGTCTTTCACATACATGCATATAGTCCCGTACATACATTAGGTACACATATATGCACGAATCGGATTTTCCCTTGCTCGATTTTGTCTGGCCAATTGATTGGTCGACCTCATGAATGAATGAATGAACGTTAATGAGAGAGCAAAGGGCTACGACCGCAAACTGATGCGCGATCTCCGCGTCGTCGACGCGGACCCGGCGACGGGCCGGGTGACGTGGGAGCTGGACGTGGGTGATGGGTACTGGGGGAATATGAATGGTTTGTTTTGTTTTTTTTCTTTCTCTTTCTCTTTCTCTCTTTTTTGGATACTGGATAATATTGGCTGATGAGTCGAGGATGAGCGACTACTCTACTACTCCGTAGGTGTGCTGCATGGAGGAGGGTACGGGGTTATCTTTGGTGAGTGTTCAAGAAACTCAGACCTGCAAGTTTGTTGTTGGAGTGTCTGTGGAATTTTTTTCAGTTTGTTTGTTTGTTTGTTCTGACCGAGTTCAAACAAATCTAGATATGTGCACCTCTTTCGCCCTCACGGTCATCTCGAAGCCGGGATACTGGGAGTAAGTGTATCCGGGCACCGACCGGACCGGCCCGAACCCCGGACCCAGCTGACACAAGAACAGATTTCTCGCCGGGGTGTCTCGTTCGCTGAATATCTCGTACCTGAAAGCCGTGCCGATCGGTAGGAATCCTTCCTTTTTGCCTCGAGAGATAGAAATACACTGTACATGTACAAGTACATGTACAGTAATTGTAGTTGTAGTTGCCCCAGCTGATACCTAGTCCTTACTTATCTGCTAATCTACCAACTAATAAATAATACAGGCGCGACGGTCCGCATCCAGACACAGGTGGAGCAGCACGGGCGCACGATGGCCATGGTCAGCGCGACGATGGAGTCCCCCGACGGCGGGACCAAGTATGCGACGGCACAGCACCACAAGGTCCATGTGCCGACGAGGCCGGAGTTTGTGAAGTCCATGCGGGAGTGGTGGCGGGAGAGGGAGGGAAGGGGGGATAGAGGGGTGAAACTTTGATGGGTCTCGTTTCTACTCTTTTCATAAAGGGAATTGATTCATATCATAGAGCACTTGGTATTGGGATTGCGAGCAAACGCATTGGGAGGCTAAGACGGAGATTGGAGTGAGGATGGCTTCCCAGAAAATAATGGAGATAACAATCACGGTTCCTCCCCGCTTAGTCGCTTCGGTGCTTGAAGACCACTGGTCCGTGCATGATAAATACTAGTCAAGGCAACTAAATCCCCACCTCTATGGTTAAGAAAAAAAAGCAGTTCTAGACTTGCATCCGCCTGACAACTGCCGGGAGAGAGAACTCTCATGATAGAAGAACGCGGCCAGCTGGAAACCATACGATCATCATTACCGACGCTGGATATATACACAGACAGAGTTTTCATGACGAAACGGGGTGAGACAAGACAAAAACAGAACAAGAGTGACCAGACTTTACCATTGAGGTCCGGGATACTGAGAGTAGAGCTGCCTTGGTCGCAGGTGCACGGGGGTCTGGCCCTCCGGGGTTCCAGGGATGACTTTCTTCAGTCCCTGCAGTGTCGTCTTAGCTGAGGGAGCCTGGGAAGAGAAGTACTGGATCAAGACGGTTGGACGTACAAGCTTCTCAAATACGCAGTTGTTCAGCTCCATCTCCTGCCGCCGGCACTCCCACAGGTGGTGGTTGTTGTTCTCGAGGCACTCCCAGTGCGCGTTGAACTGCTTCAAGCAGTGCGTGTTGATATCCTTGAGACTGTACGAACGAATAACTGCGTCAGCTCTCCGCATTTCTGAATTTCTCATCCACCGCGAAAACGGGCAAACATACACGCTCGCAGCGCAGCGAGTGACCTTGCGCCCCTCCTTCAAGCACTCGAACTCGCCCCGCCCCTTCGCCTCCTCTTTGCACTTCATGTAGTCGTCGTTATAGGCCCTGCACCGGTCGCCGATGAAGAAGGACGCGCTCAGCAGCGGCGCGGAGGTGGCACCGATCTCCTCCACCTTGGGGATGTCATCGGGCATCGGCGTGGTGTCGATGAGGAGGTGCTGGTTGAACCTAAGATGTTGGAACACGGTCAGCATCAGCAATCGCCAGAAGGGCGGATAAGGGAGGATCGTACCGAGGCTGCCTTGCCGCCATCTTGGCAGTTGTTGCTGTCTACCTGTCCCTGTTCAATGCGGATTTGCGGAGGGGGAATGGGGTCAAGTTGGGGGAGCGTGGAGCATTTCCTGGAGAGCGAGGGTAACCTGAGAGGTTGGAGATGAGTCCCATCCTTTCGTGGGGCTCTGATTGGCTCGTCCCTCGACTGTCGCTCAGCTCGTCGTCCCGTCCCGGGGTTTGCTTAGATAATACCCGGCAGGGCTGGCGGACAAGAGGCGCAAAAGGGCACGAATGGGCAGAGCTCAGCGTCATCCCATATGGTGCGTTGCATGTATGGTCATTTCTATGGATGCTAACATGGCAATATCCCAAATAATATGTGTCTCTCTCCTGATACGTCTCTTTCTTGTCTGTCCGGGGTTCTTTTCACATTTCAATGGCTCCTCAGCCATGGATGATGCTCAAGTCACGTGCTTCTACGGCACGGTGACCGCCCAGGCGGCCGGCGAAAAACAAATCGCCAAATCGAGCACCTAGCTGTCGCGGTGAAGCTGCCCCAATTCCACGCGCCTGCATACTTTCCTCCTCCCTCATTCTAGTCGGATTTCTTCTTTGTGTTCTACGATGCGATCGTGGCTCGGCGCTCACTGAACCCTTTGTTTTCCGATCTTACTACAGCTCCCCAGCCCGTGTTAGTTTCAGCGACATCATTCCGCGGTGCTGGCCCAGGTCCCCTCAACCCTTCTTCCCCTCGCATTCTTTTTTTTCTGCCTAGGTAGTCGTACAGCCAGTCACCATGTCCTTGTTCGGGGGCCAGAACCAGCAGTCCTCGTCGGGAGGCGGACTGTTTGGGTCCAGCACCACCACCGCCAACAACAAACCTAGCCTCTTCGGAGGTTTCGGCTCGAGTACGACGGGGAACCAGCAACAACAGAGCGGAGGCGGGCTGTTCGGTTCTACGACGCAAAGTCAGCAGAGCGGAGGAGGACTCTTTGGGTCGACGACGCAGAATCAGCAGACCTCTGGCAGCGGCGGTTTGTTCGGTTCGACCACAACGACATCACAACCTCAGCAGACGGGAGGTCTGTTTGGGTCGTCGACTACTGCTACTTCTCAGCCTCAGTCTGGGGGTCTGTTCGGATCCACGACGCAGCAGAAACCAGGGGGCAGTCTGTTCGGAGGGTTTGGACAGCAGCAGCAGAACCAGCAACAACAGAACCAGCAGGGCGGTGGGTTGTTCGGTGGATTCGGCAACAAGACGCAGCCCCAGCAGCAGACCGGTGGTGGATTGTTTGGCGGGTTTGGTACGAGTACCACACAGCCGCAACAGCAGCAGCCGCAGCAACAATCTTCCCTGTTCGGGGGTGGTTCTCTGTTCGGTGGCCAGCAGCAGCAGCCTCAGCAGCAGCCTCAGCTCGGACAGAGTACGACGCAGCAGCCATTGGGGTCCTCTTTGTGGTCACCTGGTCGCGCTATTACCGGAGGTTGGTCTAATAAGGGCTCATTGGCATTTAAAGAGCGAAGCTAACAGGAATGTATAGTTCACCGGACTGTGCCGATGCAGATGATGATTGTCAAGGACAAATGGGAGCCTATCAACCGAACATCTCCGTTCCGGACGTACCTGTATAACAACGTTGGCGAGGACCAGGCGCCGTTCTACCAACCCGGTCCTGACGATGACGAGACGAAATGGGAGGAGGCCTTGCGGCAGAGACCCGGCCCGGGATATGTACCGGTTCTGGTGAGGGGCTTCTGGGAACTTGGCAAGCGGGCGCAGCGGCAGAAAGACTTCCTCACGATGATGCAGACCCGCCTCCACGAGATCAACAATTGCCTCACGGACCTGCTTTCTCGACATGATCTGAAGATCTCGGTCAAGATCGCTGACTGCCGACGTAGGCACCTTGTGTTGAGCCAGCGCTGTCTAGCACTGGCTGCGAAGACGCAGGTGCTGAAGAATCGGGGTTACGCCTTGGACGAGGCGGAGGAGGAGCTCAAGAAGAAGCTCACGAAGCTGGAGCGTGCCGTCTTTGATCCGTCGCTTAATGGACGTGGAGAGGAGATCTGGGCGAGGATGCTGGCAATCCGTGAGAACACGAAGCGTCTCCAGATGGAGATCGAGAAGGCCGGTCCAGCAGCTGCAGAGGAGGCGGAGGAGGGATTGGATGAATCGGTCCTGAAGACCGCAAAGAAGGTAGAATTTCTTACTCATTTTCCCAGGATGTTGGTCCGAGACTAACGTGTGGTGACCAGATACTGGAAGATTATGCTGCTCAGATACAGCATTTGCGGAAGGAGTTGGACGCGGTGAAGAAAGACTTCGAGGAATTTGAAAAACCCAGAGGGGCCCATGGTGACTAGGTTGGGTTTGCCCCCCTTAGTTGCTTACCCTGTCGTGATCTTTTACATTCGATTCTTCAGTGGGCGCACGGCCCCGCGATTCTAGTTTCGAGCAGAATTTGGCCTCGGCCTATTTGTTTGCATTGTCTTGGAGACTGATGGGCGTTATGGAGCTGGTATCCTAGAGTGTCGGATTTGCAGCATAAAAAGCGACTCCGTGCCATCTTTTTTCCCTCTACATTTCTTCCTTTTTTATATCCAGGAAATGTACAATAGTAATACATGTATGCGATGACACCCGATAGCCAAGAAATAATGGAGCCAAAGCGAGATGCCCGCTATGACAACCAGATGCCGAGCCTGAACAGCTGTTCTATCATTTCGTGCCGAGTGTACAGTACAACCAATCTATCGTCATGTATGCGACCATCTCTCGATCGATCGATCGCGCAAGAAGTAGCATCGTGGTCCCGGACCACAAAAAATTATTCAAAGGAACTTCTTGGCGAAGTCAATGGCGAAGGGGGCTGCAGGGTCGTTCCATGATTAATTAGCAATCTACCCAACTGTTCTAAACCATGGCTCTATATCAGAGCAGCAAGGGCGCAACTCACTGAGGTAGAGCAGGATGCCACCGATGATGGCCGAGTGGATGGTCTGCCGAGCCTCGATCTCTCCGGCCTAGAAGGGGAACAAGAGAAAATACTGTCAGAAATGTGAACAGCATATACACCTTGTGTCACGAACGGCAATCTTTTTTAAAAATCGACAGCAATAATGGCATGGATACTGCTGGGCGATTGTAAAATGGGGCCGAAGAGGGGGAAGGTGTAGTGGAGTATGTACCCTGATCTCCTCCTTGGAGAGCTGTTCTTGACCTGTTGTATCACCTCATCGTCAGCAACTACACTAGGTACAGTACATAGTGGGTACCGCATAGCGTAGGAAGGAAAATGCAGATAAGTGAAAGAAAAGAGGCAGGGTGGCTAGTGGAGACGGACCTGGCATGAACATCTTGTCGGTTGTTATCTGTGTTCCTGGATCAAGGATCCGTGTGAATCGTCACAGAAAAGACTGGCAATAATTGCTGATGTGTTGAAGTGCGCAAAGTGAACAGTAATAATAGAATTAACTGCGTGTCTTGTCGAGCCCGAAATCTGCATTGAGGCTTTCGCAAATTCATGGACGGAACTTGGTGCCTGTGCACGGGCCAGCTGGAGGTCGCTCATTTCTTCATAGTTAGGAGCCGCAATCACCTTTCACCAGCCACCCCACGGGAAGCTGGGCATTCTGTCGAGCGTTTTCTCCCCTTTCTCCTGACGGTTCGCTCCTCCAGAGTGCTCCGGTCCATCTTACATTCCTTCTCTTGTTGGTTTTTCATCAGAGTTTCGCTTTTCTTCTTCTACGCCTCCTGATCCGTCTCGCGTGAGCGTGCCCCAAGTCGCGGAGCCGCGACTAACACTTTCCGAGCAACACTTCGTTGCCGCCCCGACTCTACTACTATCTCTCTCTCTTGATCTCATCTTCTCATACATACATACACTAGCTTCACAGACCGACAGATTCGACAACCATGTCTGCTTCTCCGGAAGAACAACCCGGCTCGCCGGCTGCCGGCTCGAACCAAGACCACGAGGAGACCCGTGAAGAGAACAACACCTACGAGGAAGAAGAGCCCGCAGGGGGCGAAGAAGCGCCAGCTGACAGCGCTCCCGATGCTGCTGAAGAAGCCGCCGGCGGCGAGGGCGATGCTGCTGCTGCTGATGCTGAGGACGTTGCCGCCGATCTGTCGGACGACGAGTCCATCCTGTCCGAGGTCGATGAGGCGCAGTTCGAGGACTTTGACCCGGAGAACGTCGCCATCGAGGACCGTCCAGCGCTTGCCATCGACGAGGAGAACCTGAAGCTCATCGGCCGGCACAAGCGCAAGAGGCCCGAGGAGGGCGAGGAGGAGCGGCCCAAGAAGAAGAAGGAGGGACGCAGGAAGAAGAAGAGCAGGAGGAGGGAGGAGGAGGAAGTCGGTGGAGAGGAGGAAGTTGACGGAAAGAAGAAGAGGAAGGACGGGGAGCGTAGGAAGAAGAGGGAGGCGACGCCCGAGGATGAGGAGCTGCTTGATCCTGCTACGAGTGAGTCTTCATTGTTCAATGTGTTTGCATGTGGAATGGATGCTAATTGGGGATGAACAGGGCGCCGCAGGGCTCTCGATCGCGCAATGGACGAAGCACTCAAGAAGCCGACAAAGAGACGAATGCGGAAAGCTGATGGAATCGTATGTTCTGTGGCCTACACATAATTGGGCGCGATGTGCTGATCGACTTCTACAGGATCTGGAGCAGATGGCTGATGCCGAGATTGAAGAGATGCGCAAGCGCATGACGCAGGCTGCCCAGATGGATGCCATCTGCCGCCGGGAGGGGAAGCCTGCCATGCACAAGCTCAAGATGCTGCCGGAGGTTGTCTCGCTCCTCAACCGCAATCAGTATGTCAACAGCCTTGTCGACCCGGAAATCAACCTTCTCGAAGCCGTCAAGTTCTTCCTCGAGCCCCTCGACGACGGCTCTCTGCCGGCCTACAACATCCAGCGTGACCTTATGAATGCCCTGGCGAAGCTTCCCATCAACAAGGAAGCCCTCATCGCCAGCGGCATCGGCAAGGTGATTGTGTTCTACACCAAGAGCAAGCGACCGGAACCGGGCATCAAGCGTATGGCGGAGCGTCTCCTTGCGGAGTGGACGCGACCCATCCTCCAGCGGAGCGATGACTACTCGAAGAGGGTCTACGAGGAGGTCGACTTCGACCCGACGTACGTCTTCCCCACCACCTTTGGATTGACCTTGATATACTGATGATGAACCCAGGAAACTCACGAACCGTCCTCCGGTGCTCTCTGCGCAGGCCACGGCCGCCGAAGCACGCGCTCGGGAGCTGCTTCCGCCACGGCTTGCCAACCGTGCTCGTCCGGAGACGGGCCACGCCTCGTACACGGTCGTGCCGCGCGCGACTGTGGTGCAGGAGAGCAAGTTCGCCCGTCCTCTGGGCTCCAGCGGAGAGGACCGTTTCAAGAAGATGAAGGCGAGGCAGATGGCGGCGTCGAAGGCTTCGAGGAGGTGAACCGGCGCGATATCCGACAGAGTGGAACACTGTGGAGCTGTGGCAGCGGGAGTGTGTATTATGTGGTCAGCCCTACGCAGATCTTGGCGTGCAGGGAGATGGATGCCCGATCTTCGACCTGGTCCTGTTGTTTCCTAGCGGTTTTGTGTTTTGTGGTCATGGTTATGGCGTCTTAGCGGATCATTTTCTAGCTCGTTTTTTTTTTTTGCTTGTTTACTATTTTTCTACCGTGCATATATCGGGAGCTCCCCGGCCGGAGTTCCAGGAGTCACGGAGACTTAGGGTAGTCCTTAATAATCAGCGAGTGGGACGCGAGGCGATTATTTGTGAATGTCATCCCCGCATTAGTCAGCAGTGCATGAGGAGAAGCATGAGGAGAAAGGGATAAGGAGCGACCCGGCCGGTGAGGGGAACATCGTACGACCTGCTGAGTCAGCGCGTCGCCCGAGCTTTCTCCTTCGGGCCGCACGCGGAAGGCGGGCGGCCAGAATCCAAATCCCGAGAAAAGGCCTGCGGGCTCAACGTCACCGCCCGGGTTTTGCTCGCGTGCGGGTCGCTATATATAACGCTGATCTCACCGTGGCATCACCACTCCCTCTCCCTCCCCACACAGTCCAGCCATCGATCGTCATCTTTGTCCCTGCAGGTCGCTGTCGACGCTGTCAGTCCGGCCGAGCTACGCCTCTTATTATCAGCTCCTCTCCCGCTGGTGAAGTCAGTCCTAACCGTCCGACCGGTGCGGTCGAGTTGACCATCTACCAGCTGCGTGCAATTGAACACAGGCTCATTCCAATCCAGTTTGAACACACGTAAACAGCGTCCCTCGTCACCATGAAGCTCTTGACCAAGGAGGAGGAGGCGGCACACTACAGGTAAGTCATTCTGCAAGACACTTTTCCTTGTCCGGGCTTCGCAGGAGATTTTCAAATCCCGAAGACCCCCCGATCAGAGATGCTGACGCTGCGTCCTCTTTTACCAGGGCCGTGCTCAAGGGAGGCACCATTGGAGGTGTCGCCGGTCTCGTAGGTGGTCTCGCGGGCGTCATGGCCGCCTCTCGACGATATCCCGCCTTCAATTCCCTCACCCTGCCGCTCAAGGCCTTCCTCGTCAGCTCGTCGGGCACCTTCTGCGGTATCGTCGCCGCCGACCATGCCTCGCGCAACTTCGAGGCCCAGCGCAACCTCGACACGCAGTACCTCGAGAGCCGCGAGGAGCGGCTACGCCGCCAGGAGCTGGCGCAGATGACCTGGAAGGACCGCGCGCTGGCCTGGGCCCGCGAGGAGAAGTACAAAATCATCGGAGCCACCTGGGTCGCGAGCATTATCGGTTCCTTCGTCCTCGTCGGCCGCAACCCCTACCTGACAGGCCAGCAGAAGATCGTCCAGGCCCGTGTCTACGCCCAGGGTCTGACCCTCGCCGTGCTCTGCGCCACTGCCGCCTTTGAGATCTCCGACCAGCGCAAGGGCCAGGGCATCCTGGACGCCGCCAAGAAGGGCCAGCAGGCCGCCAAGCAGGTCCCGGAGCAGCCTGCGTACCGCGAGCGCGCGAGTGAGGACCTCTGGAAGGACATGGTGGCCGCGGAGGAGCAGCGTCTGAAGGAGAAGGAACAGTCCCTCCACGTGAAGGAGGAGAAGAGCAAGCGGGCGCACGAGCAGCAGTGAGCGGTCCGTCCGTGCGATATGACTTTTGGAATGGAGAGTGTGCCTGGCTTCTGTCGACGCTAGAAGACTTGTCGGCGGTGGTGTGGTGACTCCCCATTCCAGCATGACGATGAACGACATGCTCTAGGACTATTACCCCAGAATCGGATCGGATTCACCTCACCGCTACACGGCCAACGGAGGCTCCAATTCGATCCTTGCGCCTCGTCGATCTTTCCGGAGTCCACTCACATCATGACGTCTGTGGGGGAGAATCGCGGAGATCGATCGACCAATTAGGGAAAAAAAAAGAATACATTCCCTTTTACCATCATTTATTTCCCGTCATCTTTCTCCATTCCTGTATGATGCATGAAAGGAACCGGCGTTTTTGATTTTTGCGTCTCCCCGTTCTACCTCCCTTCCTACCTTCCTACCCTCCTACCTAACCTACCTACTACATTGTCTTTTTTTCTTCTTCATTCAGCAGCCTTTTTTGCTCTCCTCTCTCATTTTCACTTCATCTCTCGGCATGCATGCATATGTGTATAGTACAGTCTGGCAGAATGTCTCTTGGCAGGAAAAGGATAGAGGGTTGGAAAGGGCCAACCAAAGCAGAGCAAAGAAAGAAAAGAATCTGGGCGGTTTCTCATAGTTGGAATAGATAGACATTTATTTATTCCCATTAGATCATCATTGTCCTTGTTAATGTCTTACGAAGTCTCTAATCTGAGTCTTACTGAAAATTGAGTTTAAAACTGTCCTTAAGATGGTTAACCCTTCCCGACAAAAACACATCATAATAACTGACGATTAGCAAGCACCATGTGTATTTATTTATTGAAGCAAGCCTACTGCTCTTTCCGAAATAGATCAGAGGCTATCACAATTTCTGCTGCAAGGCGATGAACAAATAAACTATGTAAGTAGGTATTCTACATGATGATAACGATGAACTCTTGCCCGCTCTAGCCTATCTAAACACCCATCTATCTAAACAGGTACTCAGAGGTCGCTGCGTACAGTAATAGGGAGGCGGGGG
>Ga0207767_1000226_pt1 | contig 48935 bp, 47 predicted proteins | sample HigsolmetaGSP17D_FD_184845 | JGI IMG/M metagenome (GOLD analysis project Ga0207767, IMG submission 184845) | High solid enriched microbial communities from the Joint BioEnergy Institute, USA - SP1-7-D (SPAdes) | ecosystem: Engineered > Bioreactor > SSF (Solid state fermentation) > Aerobic >... | reverse complement strand
GCCCTGGCCCCCCCCCCCTCCTAGCCGCCTCTTCTTCTTATCACCTCCCTCTCTCCCCCGGCCTCTTCCTTTCCAAACTGCTTTCTGGCCTTTTCTGCCCGCCGAAGGAAAGGAAGAGAAAGCTCCCCAGGGAAGGAAGGAGACCCAGACGCAAGGAACCGCACAAAGGATCACCCGGATCTTTCCTTCATTCCCCTCTTTTTCACTGATCTTATTCTACTCACCTGCCTGTCCTCCATTTCCTTCCGTCCTCACGTCGCGATTGCGTCGACCTTCGTGCGCTGCAGACTGGTTCAAAGGCCCCGTGTGATCCCTGGTCCGGCTCTTGACAACCACCCTGGACAGACTTTTCCGGTGTTATCCTGGTGCCAAGCATATTATAAGTCAGACCTGGATTCAACTGTGACCGACGGGCGCATATCGTGTGTGTATGCGTGTCCTGAACCTTGGATAGGCCTTCATTGTCAGCCTTGGATTCCCTGGACGCAGTCTCTTAGAACTGTTATTCTGTTTCTCTTCTCTGCAAGCAAAGCAGAAGTCATCATCCACTGTTGTCTTGCTCCCGGAACCTGGCCGTTCTACCACTTCTGGATAATTTTTTGCTATTTGGATCTTCCGTGGTCATTATTGATCCCATTTTTCCGTGGGCAAAATGACCGGACGCTTTGAGGGGCGCCCGGAGCGCCAGAACGAATATTTTATCCCTGGTGACGGCATCAATCGAGAAGTTATCCAGGCGGATATCTGTCGGTACCTTGGCAACGATGCGCTCGTAAGACCTGGAACACATAATGTCGGGCTTCCAATCTACTACCTATCCTAGAGGGATGGTACCTGATTGATCATGTGCTGACCTTGAGGCAGGGCCAACAAGGCTATTTTATTCGGGCTTATCGGAATCTTACTTCGGTAAGTGGACATTCTCGTGTGGTTGCAGTACATGAAGGGAGCTGACGACGTAACGATAATTGCAGGAGATGATAGCGGATCTGAAAGCGGATTCCGCTCGGTGGGAGGCGGATTTGGCACGCAGAGCAAACCAAGGCTATTCGCGAGATAGTTATGTTCAAGACCTGAACCCTAATCCACCTCCAGTGACATATGCCTCTTCTGCAATTCATGATGTGCGCCAGCCGCCGGGCCCGTCACCTCCTACCTACCCTGCAGCTCCGGCTCGACCCTATCTGGATCCCTATGGGCAGCCGGTTCCTTATGGAGCGCCGCCGAATCCTTATCCGGCTCCATCATACCCTTCCACTGGACCCCCCTATGGATCGGCCCCAAATGCTTATCCTCCCCCACAGAATCCCTATACTGGTCCAAGCCAGCCTCCAGTGTCTGCTCCTGATATGCATCCAACGTATACATACACGAGCAACGCTGGTTATGGCTATGACAACGGGAGGAACAACGCCCCTAGGTACCCTGGACCGGGTTATGAAAACGACCCAGAATATCCTCCTGTCACGTCAGGGATAGCTTATCCTCCTACTACGGCCCCAGACCCACGGATAGGAATGGACCCAAGATACGCAGAGCCAGCATACTCGGATCGCAGCCGGCCACAACCGGCAAGGGAAAGAGAAGCTCCCCGCCGCCCTCGTTAAAGTGAGAGCACTCTCTTCTTTGCCCTGGACAGATACAATTTACTTTTAATTACAAATTTATCCGAGTTCTTGCCCGTGGGAAGAGAACAACGCCTGGAGAAAACGAACCAGGGGAACAGTCTGGAGTTCGACTTGACGAATTATTATTAAAAACGTTTTGGGCCTCGCTTTCCCGGTCTATGAATACCCGTCTGGATGAAGGATTTAATTTCAGATCCATTGCAATGAGAGGAACCAAACTCAGGGACTTGGGGATTTCCTTGACATCAATGCCGCTGGCACTGTCACTGTTGACTGATTTCACCTGGAGTCTGTTAGTCCTGTGCCTGGAAACACCAGCTGGAGCCTATTCTTTACTTGGGCTTCTGCTTTTAATGATCTCCGTGGTCTCTCCACCGGTCATGACGAGGTCGACTGACCAGGAGCTTTTGCGTGATGGGTAATGAAAAGGCGGCTTTTTGTTTTTTTTTTTTTTTTTTTTTTTTTTTTGCGTCAATGATGTGCCCGGATATCTCTTTTCGACTGCAACATGTTTGTCGTGTACAGGAAATCCTTAATATGGTTTGGCATATGCTTTTGGATACGCTCTTGTGGTGATGTCGACTCCTCTATGGCCAGCCCCGCACATGCTTTAGGTTGCATCTGCCAGGAGCTCTGAGATCTGTTTCATAAAATACAGGGGTTAATGATCTATTGTAGATAATTGCATTTCGCGGCGTTCTGCTCCTGTTCGTTTTTTTCGTTCTGATCTTTTGGCTTTGCGGTTACATGTTTATTATTCAATTGCCGTCTCCTGTTCAATGTCACCCTCCTTGCCTTGTACTTGTTAAAAGAAATCTGCGGTCTTTTCCTTCGAAGATGTCGGACCAAATGACAGCTGTTTCTGACGATGCCTTTGGCAACCTTATCTCTTTGAGTGCTAATCCCCTTTTTTTCATGGATCTGCCCTGCCTTTCGAACGCAACGCCCAATGCTTGGAAACCAGTGTATGTTTGCTGGGGGCATTTCTCTATCGGTGCTCCCGTGTAGATTCGTAGTCAATGTCTTTCCATGACCTCCGTTTCGGTCTCGCGCCAAACCCATAATTTCACCAAGTCCCGCAAGAGACAATACCTTCCTGTAGCTGAGTGAGCACTCGTGGCCTTGTGGCATACCTCACTTGTGCGGATTCTAATGCCCGCTGCCTGCGATAGGACCTTTATGGTCATTTATTTATCCCATGTCTCCTTTCAAAAGAATAGCAAACAGTTCAGGCGCTTGAAGTTTTATTACCATTATGCGCTCACAATACTAATTGAGGACTGCGGGAAATAGTCAAGATTTACCGATTGCGAACGTCATTCCCAAACGTTCCAGCGTACTTCTACTGGGCTCCATTTCACAACTGCCAGGGAGGGTATGGCGCTCGGCTTGTTTCTACACCGTATCTATATATGTGCTGTTGACATATGCGAGAGGAAACAACATTGTCACTTTTACCCTATAGCTGCGATGGTAGTCTGTGGCCGGTTCATATATCATTTACCCTGTTCACAATGGCGTTTTGGAAATAGGACGGTTTAATATTGTATTGGGGTACTAGTAAAGTAGTTGCTGAGGAGGCTACGGCGGAGGACTGCTGGCGAAATTTGGGCAAAAATCCCGAAGGGAGGGAGCATTCTATGACAGGAGTCCTGGTTATATGCGCCCGTCAGACATTTATCTATTGTAGCCATAGTCAACTGTGGGTTTCATACGATTGTCTTTTCTTTTGATACGACGTAGCTACGACTCCATACGAAGGCCTTCTTTCTGGGCTGTATATCTGACAGTGAAATTGTGTCACATTCCCAAAGGTTAAACGATAGCCCCCAAGATACGGATGACTTTAGATGATCAACAGATCTGATAAAGACACGGGGTATAGATTGGTACTGACACCAGACGAGTAGAACAAAGGGGAAAAACGAAGCGCGTTCTCTTCGCTGTGAAAGCATGTCTATGTACAATATGCGCAACACCCCTGTAACGATCGAACCAGACATCATCACAACCATAACGCAGTGCTGGATATATCAATCAGGGTACTTGGAGTGGCGAAACAACGGAAGCCGATAGATGCGCCATAAAAAGAGCCCCTTATTTAAGTACTTGCGAGCGAGCCGCCGCCCACAGATGGTGTGCTTCGCAGCATGTCGACGGCATCATCATCAGTCCTCGTCCCCATAAGCCCCCGATTTTAGACAGATCATCTCAGCCTAATATATCTCCCTTTTTTTTCACATATCTTTCTCTCGTGAGCATTTATTCGTCGTCGAAACCTTCAGGGATCACTCTCGGGCCCTTGGGGACTGTTTGCATTGAATAAGTCAGCTTGCAGCGTCTCACATAGCAGTGATGGAACATAAAGAATGCGGAGGAAAGATAAAGGTAGGAGAACATAGGAAAAGGCGCAGGAGTTTCTTACTGGGATAGGTCATGGGGATGGGTTCCGGGTCGACATCTCCGAAGAACCGCCTGATGGGAGGCAGAGTCACCAGCGCGACGGGACCCATAGCCCCAACGACGAGGGAGTAGAAAATCGCGGGCTTCTCATGCGATGCCCAGCGAAGGTAGCGTAGCGGAGTCTGCCAGAATTGCGGGTACGACATTGTCTATTTGAAGGGCTGGAGCCGTAAGTTGCAGGTGTGGTTGCGACCGTAGAAATCACCGGTTCCGGTGTGGAAATGTCACCGCGAATGTGCCAATTGGGAGAATCGATGCCTCTTCAGTCCCTCTGCTCTATCTGGGCGGGGATAGGGAGGCTGGTAAGTGCTCAGGAAACGGTCGTCTCGCAGCGAGAGGGGAAGATCTGGGGTTGAAAGAGGTCGGTGCATAATTGCGGGTGCGGGTATCCCTCCATGCAACCAAGATCATGCAACGGTCTTGGCGCCTCGTCCAAACACGTCGCCTGTTCCACAAGTACAGACAGCTCCAGTAGTGAGCGAACGGACAACCATACCTTCCCTAGCTTCTTCCCTTTTCTCTTTTGCGCCCTCTGCATTCCGCCGCCCCGCGCGGAGAAATCCAAGATGCGGTGGTTCCTTTCCCTTTTAATTCTGGGCTTCTGGGGAGCGGTGCATGCGCTAAGTAGTTCGGGCAATCGCCTGCTGGTGGTACTGGAGGAGGCGTCCGAGAGGGACCTCTATTCCACATTCTGGGAAGATTTGGAAGGTAAATATTTTTTTTCTTATTTTACATTAATTTGGTAATAGTAGACCTCAGTTAACAATTGCAACAGCTAGAGGTTATAAGATTTTCTTCGAATCTCCAAAGAACGAGAAGCTCTCTCTGTTCCAACATGGAGCCAGAGCTTACGACCACCTACTTATCCTCCCACCCAAGTCGAAAGGTCCGGAAATCATGTTACATTTCATGGATAATATGTTATCAATGCAGTTAATTGACTTCTAATGGCAGGGCTCGGACCCGCGTTGTCCCCGAAATTAATCCTCGACTTCATGAACAAGGAGGGTAATGTCCTCCTTGCTCTCTCTGGCAAGTCATCGACGCCCAGCGCCCTCAGTTCTCTCCTTCTTGAGCTGGACATTCATCTGTCCACTGATCGTTCGTCCGTCGTCGTTGACCACTTCAAATATGACACTCTTTCTGCGTCGGAGAAGCACGACGTGCTTCTTCTCCAACGGCCGGGAGCCTTGAGACCAGATACCAAGTCTTTCTTCTCCGGAGAGGGTGTGCTGGCAATTCCAAGAGCAGCACCACAGACTCTGGGAAGTGCCAGTCCTCTCCTCGTACCTATTCTGCGAGCGCCTGAGACCGCTTATAGTTACAACCCGAAGGAGTCGGATTCCGTGGAAGACACCTTCGCAACGGGTACGCAGTTGGCATTAGTTTCTGCCATGCAAGCGAGGAATTCCGCACGTTTCACTGTTCTGGGCTCTGTCGAGAGCTTGGAAAATAAATGGTTCTCTGCGACTGTCAAGGGACCAGATGATGAAAAGGAAACAACAACCGTTAATCGGCAGTTTGCTGAGCAGCTTACTGCTTGGACGTTCAAGGAAACTGGTGTGCTCAAGGTCGGAAGAATAGAGCACTACTTGAGTGACAAGGATGGGGCTCCCGTTGGAGACCTGAATCCGAAGATTTATCGGATCAAAAACAATATTGTACGTGTTGATTGATGCATTTCTCCTTTCACCGTACGCTGGTGGACTAACATCTCTGTTTATAGACATTCAGCATTGAGCTCTCTGAGTATGCACATGATAGGTTCGTACCTTTTGAGCTCCCAGACGGGGACGCCGTGCAGCTCGAGTTCACAATGCTTTCGCCTTTCTACCGTCTCCCGCTTCTTCCATCTCGTCGCACGGAAAATAGCACTATATACAGCACTACTTTCACCCTCCCCGACCAGCATGGGGTTTTCTCGTTCCGCGTCAACTACAAGCGCCCATTCCTCACCAACGTCGTGGAGAAGCATGAGGTCTCCGTCCGTCACATCGCTCACAACGAGTGGCCCCGCAGCTGGGAGATCAGCGCCGGCTGGGTCTGGATTGTTGGCCTGTGGTCTGTTATCGGGGGATTCCTCGCGTTCGTCGTTGTCTGGCTCTATTCTGAGCCGTCCTCCGCGGCCGAGGCAAAGATTAAGAAGATGCAGTGAATGTCTGATATGCTTAGGGAGTGTAATCGGAACGAAATGGCTCGACGTCTGATAGGCTTGTCTTTTTTATCATCTCTACTGTTTTCATGTATGGTTTATGGAGATTATGGTTGTATATCTTTTAGGGCTATGCGAAGTCTGAGGCCATAGATTTACTCAGGCTGTGATCGCTAGAAAAAAGAAAAAACTCTTTTTGTCGGTTTTGGACACCCACAAGTATAACATACGCCAATCGCTGGCCGAGGGCTCCAGTCATGATCAGACAAAGAGGAGAAGAATGATATTTTACATACCCTTTTATACCCAAGTGGCATACAGATAATAGACACCCACCTGGGTCAAATGTTTATCCGACGCCAAACCAGCCATGGTATTGATAACTCCATCCCATGAGAAAGGCAACCGCCGCTCAATGTAGCGTTTCTCCAATTCCTGCCAGTCATTACACGAGCATTGAGAGCGCGCGTGAAAGTAAATTGCAAGCAGGGCCCTCTTAAGCCTGCTTTCTCCAATTGGTCATTCCGAATCATGTTCGCAACCCAAGATATATATGACGTTTCCCTCACAGACCCCTCGTCTTCTCCGGATCCATCTGCACCTCGTCGCCGCTGATCTCCTTGACCGTCTCAAAGGCTGGTTTGCCTGCGTACAACATATGTGACGAACTGGGCTTTCCATCGACTGCAATGGGTTGATTGCCGCGGAAGCGCTTGCGCATATCGATCAAACCGCGCCTAGTAATAAGACATTCAAGAATGAGCCTCTGCTGTTCGCATTTCCAGTTATAGCGGTAGAGACTCCGGGATAGTCCTATAGACCATTCAAAGCTCTCAGACCACATAGAGAAAAGTTGGTATGGGCGTACTTGCACTCGCTCAGACCCTTCCGCAATTGTTGGCATCTCGTGGGCAATTCGTCGACGAGCGGTGTGCTAAGGCATTCGCGCGGCGTGTGCCGCTGCACCATGATGCAGTCGGACTCCTGCAGACATTGTGCCAGCGCGTTTCCTACAATATCGCAAGGTTTAGCGACAGAGCGGGGGTACAGAGGGGCTTCTTTCCAAGGGGGGCGGGCAGAGCGCAAAAGAGCCCGGGCGGAAATCTCCGCCCCAGGGGCAGAGGCTGAAACATCGGGAGTGCCGGGAATGGGGTTTAAGGGAGACTCACGGATAGCCTTGCAAGAGTTAGGCATCTTGAACAGAACGCTCCTTAGTCGGATCTAGACCAGGCGCAGAGAAGGACTGATGAGCGGGGAACTCGAAGCTATCCGATATCACGGCGTCCGAGAGCCTCGAAATAACGGCCAAGACTCGGGTTTGATGCCTGTCGGAATACACGCGTTCCTGATTGGCGGCGGGCCGGTCGATCCCCGGATTACATAACCTCCAACGGTATCACATGCACAGGCAGACCGCCATGACGTTCTGCTGTGCTCCGGGCCTCGTGTGCAGATCGCACGAGGAGGGAGACAATTCGTTTGTATTCCGGTGCAATTCCTTTTTCACTGGTCCCGGACGCCCGTGCGATTTGGCCCATATGCACTGTTAAGAGCATATCGGAAGACACCATGGCACGCGTGCCTGTCATTGGAAGGCTGTTATGGTAGGTGCGAGCTGGACAAGCTGTCAGACACGGGAGTCTGCCTCCCCGGGACCCGGGCATGGAACATGACGCAGTTCCTCCATGCTGCTGTCCAATAACTCCGGATCTTGCTCTGTTGTCCCATATTGGAGGTCGCACCAGCTCACAGATGTCGTCCTCCAGGACGGAATATCTTGCGCTTTTCGGCTCCCTGACCCTCGTCTTCCTGGAGGGGATCATTCATCTGATAACGTTCTGCCTTCGTGAGTTATGATCTACAGGCCACCAACTATGAGACTGCGAAAATCTGAAGAGGAATGTGAAAGCTGACTCTCACTGCAGCCGATCCGGTAATTAACTTCTGCTATAATCAGTCCAAGAGAGTATTCAATCTCCTGTCGGCCCCTCAGGGACGATTCGCGCGTGCCAGACAGCAGACGCTTGCAGCGTCGATTGCTCGCGCGTCCGACTTTGCAGATATCTGCGCCCTTTTCGGCTACGAAGCGGAGGAGCACATCGTCCAGACCAGCGATGGCTATCTTCTTGGCCTGCACCGCCTCCCCTACCGGAAAGGTGAGGAGGGACTGCGGGTGAACCATGGAGAGGGGAGCATCAGGAAGAAAGTGGTCTATCTCCATCATGGCCTCCTCATGAACAGTGAGGTCTGGGTCTGCTTGACTGACGAGCAACGCTGTCTGCCCTTCCAGCTCGTGGAAAGGGGGTACGATGTCTGGCTGGGAAACAATCGTGGCAACAAATATTCGAAGAAATCCACAAAATATCCCCCGGGATCCCCCGGATTCTGGAATTTTTCAATCGACCAGTTCGCCTTCCACGACATCCCAGACAGCATTGAGTACATCCTTTCTGTTACGGAACAGCCTTCCCTCTCATATATTGGATTCTCCCAAGGCACAGCTCAGGCGTTTGCAACATTGTCAATTCACCCTATGCTGAATCAGAAGGTGGACGTATTCATCGCACTTGCCCCTGCAATGTCTCCTTCGGGTCTTCATAATGGCATCGTGGACTCCTTGATGAAAGCTTCGCCGGACGTTGTTTTTCTTGCATTTGGTCGGCGCAGCATTCTCAGTTCTACAACGATGTGGCAGGCCATTCTCTATCCACCAATATTCGTTCGCATCATTGACATCTCGCTTTCGATACTCTTCAATTGGACTGGCGAGAACATCAGTCATCATCAGAAACTTGCTGCATATCCCCACCTCTACTCATTCACCAGCACCAAGTCCGTGGTTCACTGGTTTCAGATTATACGCAATAAAAGCTTTCAGATGTACGATGACGAGGTTCGTGCGCCTTTTAGCATCGGAGCGAGCGATCGCTACTATAAACCCGTCAAGTACCCGACCAAGAACATTAAGACACCAATTGTCCTCGTTTACGGCGGCAGTGACAGTCTAGTCGACATTGACGCCATGCTACGGGAGCTGCCTCGTGGTACTAAGGCGAAAGTGATTCCCAAATATGAACATCTTGACTTCCTCTGGGCCAGAGACGTCGACAAAGAGGTGTTTCATCATGTGTTTGAGGCTCTCGAGCGTTATAGTCGCGGCCGCTCTACCACGACGCAAACGACAACAAAAGAGAAGATGGCAAAGTCCGCCTTGATGTTGAAACCGACTGCCAAATCGACGCCGAACGTTTCTACGTCGCGGAAGCTCGCTTCCCCCATACAGCTCTCTCCTCGAGCTGTTTCGTACACAGACGAGGATTGGAGAGTTGATCCTGAGAGGGTTCCTGTGGATGTTGATTTCGACGCCATAGGACACCCAAGATCTTAACACTACGCCTGATTATGATCCAGTCATTGTCTGTTTCTCCGTTATTTATTTCTGGCATATACGCACAGGATCCATTACGATATCGTCCTTCCCGCGTTGCCATGTATGGCACTTGGCGCTACAGTTTCGATGCAAATAGATCAATTCACGAGTTGGCCGTCTTGTTTTGCACTTTGTTCCTCGTGGCATCTTTTGCAAAAGGAGAACATATCTCGTCATTTTCCTTGAATTTCTATTCAGATTGACCTTCGTTTCTGCTTTAGACTCGGGATAGCATGGGTTGCATTAAAAGGCTTGCCACCGGGGTTCCGCGGATCTGTTCATGGGCTAGCACTACCCCTGTCTAGATCACTCTTGTTGCCTTTTTAATCTTTGACAGACTGCTTATTTACGGAAGATACGGAAATGCTGTGCAGAAGGAACAGGGAAGAGAAAGGGAGTGACGGCCATAGTGGGGAGCCTGCGGCTTGTGCATTTTGATTTTGCCTGGACAGGATATATCGAAAATCTCATCGGGAACAGATTTGACTGGGACAACCATCTCTGCAACATTTCTGTGAAGGGCAAGATCAAAGCCTCTCCACGCATACTGACAAATTCCCTGCTTCTGTCCTGATTGTGTCCTTTGGAGCATGATACCCATTTCGCCATGCATAGCATCTTCTCGTGCTTTCGAGCTTCAGTTCCGTATGTAACAGTCCAATAATCTCAATATCGCCGTTTAAAATGCCCGATTTGATGCCTCCTTCGAACTATCTAGCTCTATCATTTATGGCCTCGGATTAGTTCCTAGTTACCAATGGACTGTGCTATATCCCTAGAACAAATTTGATATCTGATTATAAAAGGACTTGCAGAAGAGAAACAAACTTGTCACGTTCATCATCTGACAAGATTACGCTGTGACATTTATTCTATTTCTCATAGACCATGACGGCCTAGCTTCCTACTGTGTGGTCATCAACACACACACACACACCATTCCCATGTGATTGAACGAGAACGGGACATTGGGCATCAAAAACCTCCGTCCCAACCTATAACAAGGACGGGCCAACGAAAAGCAAATTTCTCCTGGACGCAGTACAGTCCAGAACCTAACCGAACCTCGCTTTTTTTTAGCGGTGGACATGGGACGGCATGCATGCACCTTTTCGACTCGATGACCGCGCAAGTCTCCTCTAAAACGAACATTCCCGCTCTCGTACCAAAAAGAAAGCCCCCGCGGGTCCTCTCCATCTGTTTCCCTGTGCAGTACAGCACGAAGCAAAATGCAGGGCCAAGTCTTGATCATAATTATTGATTCATAATTTGCCTTTTGACCTTTTTACCTTTTTTTTTTAAAAAAAATTTTCAAACCCTTGCATGGTCATGAAGCGTCCACGGTCCGGTCAACCGGCCCTCCTATCTTCAACCATTATATTTCTGTTGGGCTTCGGGATTTATTCCGTAGTTATGGAGTACTCCGATTCGATACCAGATTCGGTACCACTATAGCTAGCTAGCTGGCTGGCTGGCCCATAACCGTTACCGGTTGAGAAGGAAAAAAAAGTTTAAATAAATAAACAAATGATGGCGATAGGTAGGTAGGTCCTAGGTAAGAGACGGATTGCATGCCGAGCCGCGAGGCGCAGGCGAGGCGAGGCGAAGGCGAACAGGGATCGGAATCAAATCAGGCGAACGAGGGTTTTTTAGCTTTAGCTTTAGCTTTTGGCTTTTTTCTCTCCTGCTTTTTTGTTTCTGTTTTTGTTCATGCATATGTATGTGGTATGCAGTATATGTATGTTCTTTGTCAGGGAGAGGAGGCAGAGGGAGTTTGGGGTTGATAGTATGTAGAGTGAGAGAGAGATAATTGGAAGGATGCTAATGGTCAATTTTTTGAGTCATTTTTAAATGAAATGGATGAATAACGGAGATACTGTATTTATTGTCAATCACCCCTGCAAATTTTAAAGCGTGGCCCCGGGAGTTAGGGTTTACTGTATGCATATCAATCAGCCGGATTTATTTTTTCCGCAACCGTCTGCCCTGGACACTGACTCGCAGTAGTACTGTAGGGTCTGGGAGGGAAAAATCTCCTAGGGAGAAAAAAAAACTGGGGCTGGGGATAATTTGTACAGTACACAGTACAGTAGTACTTCGTCTTAAAGAACCTCCTTGGTAACGATCCTGGAGAAGGCAATCTGCATCTTCTCTTTCTTCTGCCCATTCAGACAACTTCTTTATTACGTATGTATTTACGGAGTACAGTGCTACTGCATATATCTCGAGGTAGCGGTGAGTCTTTATTCAGATATTGGTCCCCGATACGCCCCTGTGCAATGAAACAGAGGAAAGGACAGTGTCGTTTCTCTTTCTGAAACCCTGATTTTCTTGGCCACATGGCATGATCTCTCCTAAACGCGGCTCTTCACCGACAGATAAGATATCCAGTCTGTGGTGTCGTCTTGTCAGCTTCTGGCTGAATACCTAGTACATACATGTGCCCGGGATGAGGGTTACACCCCCTGGCAGAGCGCCTCGCGGTGGCATTATTGATCGGAGGATATTCCGGGAACATGATCAATTATTCCTCTCTTCCCCTAGAGACAGACTGCTTTAGCTTCTATATTTGCATAGATTAGGTAATCCCATCGATACCTCCCTGTTCCTGGAATTCTCTCGAGTCCCTACAGCTGCCGGACTTGGTAAATTGCGAGAGTCAGTTCCGGGGTATGTTAATGCGGGGTTGCGTCGGACAGATTACTAGGGACTATTCCCGGTCCAAATGCCGGAGTAGTATGACAGCATGGGTAAGAAAGAAAATTATTAATAGCTCCTCGTGCAACCGGCTGGGGTGGAAAGGGGCCATGAAAAACTATAAAATGTGAACCCGTAGATGCAACCCGTAAAATCATCGTACCTCAGGCTTTCTTGAAAAAGAAAAAGAACGCAGATTCGTCATTGGACAGTGGAATTCTGGCTGTGCCGTTATTTTTCTGGAGGTAAAGCTAATGGTTGGTTTCTGATGATCGGCAAGTGTCTTGTTTTTTTTTTCTTTTTTCTTATTCTAAGGTGACACAGGATGACGTTGGCCCTGCGTAGGTTCTTGTTGGGTCTATTCCTGGAGCTATTCCTTCCGAGTTTACTTGGAGGTTCAATGGATGCATCTGCATCTGCCTTTCGCCGCTTATAAGCGAAAGAATAAGCAGCGGACCTGGTCCTTGCTCAGAAGAGTAGACTTTCTAGATGGTTCTGATGGCAATACTGGCCGAAAACATGTCTAGTTAGCATTCGAGATTCAGGACATAGGCGGCCTGATCACTTGCTGGCTTGTTGGGGTACTCGCGAGTGGTTTCCAGGGGCCGTGACTCTCTGTAGCAGGCGCAGTACTGTAGACGTGTTGAATGTGATTGCTTGCAGGCTAGTGGATTTAAATCGCAGATGTTGACTGCAGCGTTACATCACATCCCATTCGACTCGTGGAGGGCTCGACGGTACCGATTTCAAAGATGTCTTTGTGCCGGAAGTAATGGACAGAGCATCGAGCAGCCCTGGCTGGCGTGCTGCTGCAATGTCATTAAATCGCCCCCGACCCAACAAGCAAAGGACATTTAAGATTGGCAACGAGACGCGCAGATCGGTGCCTGGCGGTCTCCCGTTGCTCTTGATCCCGGCTCTGAGAACGCACAGGATAAAGCAAGCAGAAGCTGGAAATTCGTCCGCACGCCGGCCCAATTAGCCGCTGTTGGGAACCTCGAGCACTGCATGATCCGATCACCGTCGAGCAAAGGGCCCTGTCTGAGTTGAAGCATCCGCTAATCGATAAGCCCGAGCCGCGAGTCACTGTTCATGAAGCCAGAAGTGGGCCCGAGAAAAAAAAGTGATGGGGATGGCCTGGTGGTTTGGATCAAATTGGGATTTTCGGGTTCGGATCTGCGGAGAGAGAGGGAGAGGGAATGGAGAGGGAGAGAAAAAAACACAGCTTTATATAAGAGCATGCAGGATCGTAAAATAGACGGCCTGTCTGGCGTTGAGAACGGGCATCATCAGGAGCAGCCTAGCATGTGGAAATGCGGACGCGACGTTGACTTCTCGTCAAGTTCGTTCTAGACAGGTCAAGATCCTTCGTGCTGCGGGCTGGGTGTCGGGACGCTCCGCCTGCGACGTGCTTCTCGATAGATTATTTTTGCCTGCTGCCTGCTTTATCTCTATCCTCTTGCTCTGAGCTGAACCTCCTTCGCGTCTCTCTAATAAATATAGTCTGTCCAGCGCGTCTGCACCGGCCTCTGCGCCTGGAGTGGGCCCGGACGTCGTCCAGTCCCCGGACATATCCCAAACTGCCAACTGACGGCGACGACCATCACTAAACAACCAAGGTGTGTTTGTTCCCTGACGTCCTCCTCTCCTCTGGTCCCTTGGTCTTTCTCCCTGGTGGCATCTCTATCGGGGGGCCAAAAAAAAAACGCTGCCTGCGCATTGAATCACACCACGGGCTCTCTGGGCTTCAGCGCCGTAGAGTCGGCGCGGGAGTCGAGCTGGCACGGGCGCAGATCGTTTTCATCCACCGGCGTTGCTAGACTCGCCTCGACGACTCAATTGGGAATACTGAGCAATGGTCTGGCCGCTGGCCGCCGTCGGGCAATGTCGCGCTCTCCCAAGCTGCTGGCGGTCCCCCTAGGGGGGCTTGACTTTTTTTTCTGCCTTCCCCTCTCTATCAGCGTCGTCCGCGCCTCACTCCGGCCGGCTACATCATCCTGCCTTGCTCGTATCGCCAGGCTAACCCGTCGTCCGATGCAGGCGGTTGACTGGCATCGCCCAGCATACACCAGCAGGCAGCTCGGGCTTCGGCTTTAGGTTTGCTCGCGAACCTTGGGCTGACCCCTCTGGGTACCCGCACAACCGTCGAGGCCTCTTCTCACCGCCGAACCTCGCGTGCTTCTCCCTGGAGAACACGAAGTTCACGCAGGAACGGCAAACGGTCGATACGTCAGGGCCGCAGCCCAAATTGGCGCCTCTGAGACCCTGCAGGACTGCCACGTTTATTCGCCCGGTCTGGGAGCTCCGGTCCCTTGCGCGCCGCTTACCTTGGACGGAGAATACGCCTCCGAATTCTTGAACTTCACCAGCCATTGATACTTTTTCCAGGGCCAGCTCACAAGCTCTGCGAACCTTCGTTTATATACTTTCCCCTTTGAGCGCTCGGAACCGCTTGTTCTGGATCGAGGCTATATACAGCGCATTTCGATTGCTTCGGGTTGCGGAGGTGGCGGTCTGAACAAGGTGGCTTGAGACCGATGTAAGGGACCAGGTATCACCTCTTGTGCTTGTCAGCGGCCCGGTGGGAGCCTGTCAACCTTCGAATCTCGTGCGAACAGCAGGGAGAGGAATATACTTGAGTCCTCGTAGGATAACGGTACAAGGAGCTTTCGCTCGACGACAACCAACACCAGAGGATTGCCAGTCCAGAGAAACTCCAGCCAAGCCTGCGAAGAATCTCTGCTCCAACAGAGCTGCTGAAGGTTTTCTTGACCTTGAATCTCCAGACCCTTTATCTCATTCCGTAACCAAACTGCCGCCCACATGCCAATGCAGCCGCGGTAAGTCTTGGGTATATCAACGTCATCTCACAGCTCCAGTATCCAGTTTGCATCCTGGACTATGATCGTAGGGCCAGAAACTGACCTCGTATTGCTGCCTTTTAGACGAGAATACCACATTGTGGTTCTGGGTGCTGGTAGGCATACGCTCCTTATCCCCGGGAATTTCGAGAACACTCGTCACTGACGACAACTGTTTGATTCCTGAATTACAGGTGGAGTTGGAAAGAGTTGTCTTACTGGTATATACTTTTCTTTACTACTCGCACCACTCCTCGTCTGGCGAGCCCTCCCCTCCTGATTCCGCACACATGGCGGACCTCGTCCACCTCCGGAGTACCCTTTAAAAGCACCGCCCGCCCAGGTTCCAACGGGATACTCATTAGCTTGCAGCGCAATTCGTGCAGAATGTGTGGATTGAGAGTTACGACCCTACGATCGAGGATTCATACCGTAAACAGATTGAAGTAGATGTGAGTCGAGTGTTCCCACTTCTTAGGTGGCGGATATTGACCCCTCTAGGGCCGACAATGTATCCTAGAGATGTATGTACTCTCTCCTTTCGCGTCGTGACGGAAATTGGGACTCCCCCCCCTCCCCGGAGGATGGCCTTCTGACAGTATTTTCCACAGACTTGATACTGCAGGCACAGAACAATTCAGTAAGGACAGCCTTGTTTCCTAATTAGCTATTCAAACTGGATTTTGGAGCGCAACTAACTTATTTTCAGCGGCCATGAGGTAAGAATCGGCACATGATTTTGCCTCTCTGCACGCGATACGACGAACAAGGCCCCCACAGCAGCAGTGAACCTGATCTCTTCTCCCATCACTAACATCTATGGACTCCATACTGACGAACATCTTCTCCACAGAGAACTATACATGAAGCAGGGTCAGGGTTTCCTCCTCGTCTTCTCCATCACAAGCATGTCATCCCTCAACGAGCTGTCCGAGCTCCGGGAGCAGATCATCCGCATCAAGGACGATGAAAAAGTACCGATCGTGATTGTAGGGAATAAGTCGGACCTCGAGGAAGACAGGGCCGTACCCCGCGCGAAGGCTTTCGCCCTCTCCCAGAGTTGGGGCAATGCTCCATACTACGAGACTTCCGCTCGCAGGCGGGCAAACGTGAACGAGGTTTTTATCGATCTCTGCCGGCAGATTATCAGGAAGGACATGCAAGCGGCCCAGGCGAGACAGAGCGAAAGTTCTTCGCGGAAGAAAGAAGGGTCAAGCCGGCATGAAAGGAAGCGTGAACGGAGACGAGAGAAATGTCTGGTCATGTGAATGATCATCCATTCCACGGTGGAGGTTACCTAGGATTTCAAATGGCTCTTTGCTTCCTATAAAGACTATGTATCATTTCATCTATGGCCATCTATCTATCTATCTATCTATTATCGAGGGACAGAGGGTGGTCTTTTTTTTCTACCCCCTTTTTTCTTCTCTTCCCAGGACTGGACGCCTTTGGATTTCCACTGCACAAATATTACTTCACACCACCGAACCCCTCACCCAGTTTTCCTCCTCACACGGACTTCCGCATTTTCGGCTCATGTGTTATGCCTGTCAAGGTTGATCAAAAGTAGATTCCTGTCGTGTGTTCTGTCTGTTCCTACTTTTCTGTTCAGCGGTACATATTGGCTATGAATGGGAAGTTTGTTGGTTTAAGTGTCCTTTTTCCTTTTCAAGGAATCCCTGTTCTGATTGCGTGGGTGTGACAAGGTACAGACAGGAGTTGAGTTTTCGGAGAAGAGTGACCAACTTCCCACCTCTTCTCAGCTCGAAAAAAGTTGAATAGAATAGCAGGCGTGGCTTGCATTGTTACAGATTAAGTCGATTACATATTGAGTTGATTAAGCCAGCATAAATAGTCCATAAATGAAGTTTCATAAGACTAGGCCATGGCGGACAGATTCTCTCCAACTACCTATATAGTTACCGAACTGGACTCCCTGTCCATGATCATGTCATATATCTATAAATAAATCGTCTACTACTCCGTACAGCCCCTGTGGTTTTGTGAATGGAACACCGTCTATGATGCGATAAACTCTCCCCGGTCCTATCCCCAGAGTATATTGAGCGAGAAAACCATAGCAACTATTCCATCATATCCCACGCATGGCCGTGCATGAAATCGATCGATCCGACTTCCCCAGGCTACTAACTACTACTGCAGTTACATCCTGAAAACACCAAACCGAGTCTGCACGTCCTTGTCCACCTTGCCGCCCAGGGCGGCCGCGAGACCCAGGCCCAGCACGCGGCGGGTGTGCGCGGGCGGGATCACGCCGTCGTCCCACAGGCGCGCGGACGAGTAGATGGCCTCGGACTCGCGGTCGATGCGGGCCTTGAGGGCCGGGTCGGCGGCGCGGCCGACGGCCTCCATCACGGCGGAGAGCTGCTCGGAGCCCATGACGCCGATCTTGGCGTTGGGCCACATGAAGAGGAGGCGCGGGGAGTAGGCGCGGCCGCTAGTGAAGATAAGACGTCAGTTATGTTCGTATGTTCCTTCGTCGAAGTAGCGTTTCTGTGATGGAACTGATGCATATAAAACTCACCACATCCCGTAGTTCCCAGCACCGGCACTCGAGCCGAAGACGACGGTGAACTTGGGCACGTCCGCGCAGGCGACAGCCGTGACCAGCTTGGCGCCGTTCTTCGCGATCCCTCCCTTCTCCGCGTCCGCGCCGACCATGAACCCCGAGATGTTCTGCAGGAAGACGAGCGGGATGTTCCGCTGCGCGCAGAGCTCGATGAAGTGCGCCCCCTTGAGCGACGACTCGGAGAACAGGATGCCGTTGTTCGCGATGATGCCCACCTGGGTGCCGTAGATGCGGGCGAAGCCCGTCACGAGCGTGGTGCCGTAGTCGCGCTTGAACTCGGCGAACTCGCTGCCGTCGACGATGCGCGCGATGACCTCGTGCGCGGGGATCTGCCGGCGGAGGTTGGTCCCCACGATGCCGGCGAGCTCTTCGGGGTCGTAGAGCGGTTCCTTGATCGTTTGGCCGTCGGAGTGCAAGGGGAAACTGGTCTTGGGGTAGTTGAGATTGGCGATGCACCTGCGCGCGAGGACGATGGCGTGCGCGTCGTCGACGGCCAGGTAGTCCGTGACACCGGAGATGGTGCTGTGGAGGTGGCCGCCGCCCAGTTCCTCCGCGGAGACAATCTCGCCCGTGGCGGCCTTCACGAGCGGAGGACCAGCGAGGAAGATGGTGCCCTGGTTCTCGACGATGATGGTCTCGTCGCTCATCGCCGGCACATAGGCGCCTCCGGCCGTACAGGGGCCCATGACGACAGATATCTGGGGGATACCCATCGAACTCATCCTGGCCTGGTTGTAGAATATCCGACCGAAGTGCTCCTTATCCGGGAAGACATCCGCCTGGTGCGGCAGGTTGGCTCCGCCCGAGTCGACGAGGTAGATGCACGGGAGCTTGTTCTCCTGCGCGATCGCCTGCGCGCGGAGATGCTTCTTGACGGTGATCGGGTAGTATGTTCCTCCCTTGACGGTGCTGTCATTGGCGACGATCATGCAGGTGACGCCCTCGACGGTTCCGATGCCCGTGATGATCCCTCCGGCCGGTACGTCCTCGCCGGGATACACCTCGTGGCCTGCCAGAGGGGAGAGCTCCAGGAACGATGTCCCGGGGTCGATCAGGGCGGTTACCCGATCGCGCGGCAGCATCTTGCCCCTGGCGAGGTGTTTCTCCTTTGCCTTCTGCGGTCCACCCTGTGCGATGGTCGCGTGCAGGCTGGACATCTTCTCCAAGAGCTCGTTCATCTGTCTTGCATTCTCCTTGAACTCCGGGGAGGAGGTGTCAACGGACGTTGGCAGGACGGACACGGCGGAGGCATGATGCGGATGAGTGTAGTTGGCAATTGTTCTGGAGTGCGGTCGAGGTGTTCTCAGCGGTAGCTGCTGTTGTTGTGCGAGCACCAGGCATCGAGGACGAGTCCTCGACCCCAGGGTGCGGAAAAGGAGCGGAGATGGAGCACGCATTGCGGGGGCCGTCGCAGCGGGGTAAGGAGGATGATAAGTCTCAAGAGAAAAGATGATAATCGTTTCTTTAGACCATGACTCTACCCGCTGTCTTCCTCAGCTGAAAACAGCCCCGGACAGAGGACGAGGGAGTGTGCCGAGCAGCACGGCATGTCTCTCGGGCTGGAGGTTGGTCCCCGGACACACACACTGCGGAGAGGTGCGGGGCGACGTTTACCGCGTCCAACCGAGCCGAGTGCAGCGTGCCTAGGTACCGCTGCCCGAGCCGACTCGGACCGGGTGTTCAGCTCTCTCTTTTCTTTATCTTTGCGCATCCATTGTGCCTCTTGCGATCGCAGATACTCAAGTTCCTCTATCCACCATGGCTGCGCCCATCGTTCCCAGACTGCTCTTGCGCTCCTCCAGAGCACTCCCTCGGTTGCGGGGGTCTCTTGTGCGGGCCCCCGCACTGCGAGCAGTGTCGACGAAGCACCCGAAAGGGTTCCAACCACCGACAGAAGAGGAGCTCCAGGAACTGCGGGAGAGAGTCCAAGAATTTACCAGTAAGCAGCTGTCCCCCCAGAATCAGGGTTTGTGTCCGATGTGCTTCTGTTCCAGGTTCTGACAGTGGTCCAATCCAGGGCGAGAGATACCAGAGGAGGTCGCGGCACGAACAGACAAGGAGAATAATTTCCCACAGGAGATGTGGAAGAAGCTGGGAGATGCAGGGTAAGGAGGAAAATTTCCCTATCCTGTTCCTTTATCGACACAATGTTCGAAGCTGATGCATCTCTGCAACAACAGATTCCTCGGTGTGACCGCGGACGAGGAGTACGGCGGTCTCGGAATGGGCTACCAGGCGCATTGTGTCGTCCTGGAGGAGATTAGCAGAGCATCTGGTATGGCCAGCTGCAAACGACTCCTCGTTCACTAAAAACTTTAGTTGATAACGCTTGTATGTAGGAAGTATCGGCCTTTCGTACGCCGCTCACTCCCAGCTCTGCGTCAACCAGATTTCCCTGAACGGGACTCCGGAGCAGAAGGCAAGATTCCTCCCGGGGCTGATCTCCGGTGAGAAGATCGGAGCGCTGGCCATGTCAGAGCACTCTGCGGGCTCGGACGTTGTCAGCATGAAAACGACGGCGAAGGCGGTTGACGGGGGTTATCTGCTCAATGGGACAAAGATGTGGATCACAAATGTTAGTTCTGGACTTGACGCTTGCTTTCGCGTTCTTCTAGGAAGTATTGGCATAAATGCTAAAACGGTCGCTCAATTACACAGGGTCCCGACGCCGACTACATCGTCGTGTATGCAAAGACGGAGCCAGATAAAGGGTCCAAGGGCATCACGGCGTTTGTGGTCGAAAAGACATTCAAGGGCTTCTCCTGCGCCCGTAAGCTCGACAAGCTGGGCATGCGCGGTTCAAATACCGGCGAGCTTATCTTTGAAGACGTTTTCGTCCCGAAGGAGAATGTCCTGGGAGAGGTGAACCGCGGTGTTAAGGTTCTCATGGAGGGATTGGACTTGGAGAGACTCGTTCTCAGCGCCGGACCACTGGGGTAAGTCCGTCTTACTTTCCGAGCCTCTGCCGGCGAGGAATCATGGAACATATCAGACGGGCCCGGCTAACGGCAAAGCAGAATCATGCAAGCCGCACTCGACCTCGTCCTCCCCTACACACACACGCGCAAGCAGTTTGGCATTCCCATTGCCCACAACCAGTTTATCCAGGGGAAGCTGGCGGACATGTACACCAAGCTTCGCGCCGCGCGAGCCTACACTTATGCCACAGCGCGGGAGATTGACAACTCCGCCGTATCTCCCACAGGCACTGTGATCCGCACGCAGGATTGTGCAGGCGCGATCCTCTACGCCGCTGAGCGGGCCACCGAATGTGCCCTTGACGCCATCCAGCTGATGGGTGGAAATGGATATATCAATGAGATCCCGGCTGGCAGGCTGCTGCGGGACGCGAAGCTGTATGAGATTGGGGCTGGAACGAGCGAGATCAGAAGGATGGTGATTGGGCGGGCATTCAACAGGGAATATTCTTGAAAAGAGAAGACACTGGTTGTTGCCAATGACGAGGCATATAAGTACAGTATGTACAAGCGGTGCGCAACCCGCATCATCTGATTAAGCCAAACCGAGACCTATGCGGCCGGTCTGCTTGATCCCCTCTAGAATCCGGAGCAATTATATATGCTAGTTTCTTATTCATGATATATTTAACCAAGTTATCAGGAATTTTTCTTTCCAAGAACGGCGAAAATGCATTCAAGAGCCGAAACTGGCCAAAAATCAAACTTACTTCCGGCCCTTCCTTGCTCTTGTCGACCGCCTTAGTGTGGTCGTCGGTCTTTGTCTCTTCTCTTTATCTGCATTCGTTTCCATAGATACCACTCTCTTCTTTCTAGGTCTGGCATTTTCTTCGGTGGCAGTTGCGTGGTCATGGGACTCTTCACCTGGGGAAGCATCTGCCTTTCGCTTATTACGCTGTGAACGTCGCGGAGGAGGAGCCGGTGGTGCACCGACGGAGAGAGATTCATCCAGTCCGTCCGGTTGGACTGTAGGTAATAATGGCACCTCCACTGCAATCTTCGGTTGAGGCGCAGAGGCAGAAGAGGTCTCATCTTTCATATCATCCTGTGCTGACATGACATTTTTAAGTCGGGATCCTTTCCCTGAATCCGGAGCTTTGGTTCTCGTCTTTAAGCCCGAAGCCGGCCGCTCCGATCCGCTAATAGATTCAGGAGGCGGGGGGAGTGGTTCTCCGGTGGTTGACTTAGGTTCCTCAGGGTACTCCTGGTCATTATATGAATGGTCATCTGAAATTATCACCGACAGCTTGCGAGAGGGGTCTCGCTTCTCACTGTTTCTCGTCGCGGCTCTGCCTCGTCTGCTGAACCGGTTGGTCGGTCGACCTGACTTCGAATTGCTCTGCAACTTCTTCGTTACACGAACGCTATCGTGTCTGGGCTGAGAATTTTTGAATATCTCTCGCCAATTCTTGAGCAACGCTACTTTTTCCCCGTCACCGGGCTCGTGTAACTCGGTCATCAAATCCTCGTGACTGGGCCGTCTCCATACGACGCTTTGAAAAGAGGCTGGGTCCAGTCGCATGGGTTGATAATCCTTGACGACCGCGGGAGCGCCCAGAGATAGCTCTGGGATTTCAGCTGTTGGTACCAGCTTGCGTCTCTTCTTCACGGGCCTTCTTCTTTCATTATGAATACTCAAACGGGTTTTATCTCGCGACGCTTGGGTTCCCGCCTGCTTGCGAACAACGCTTAGGTCTTCATCGTAATAATCATCCGAATAGTATTCCCAGTCACTGAAGGACTCTTCCGTGTCGAAGGATGGATCGTCAATTAGTACAGGCGAATATACCGCTGTTCCGGCAAGATCGTCCTACTCATGTAGCCAAACGTCAGTGTGGATGTGACTTCAAAGACCATGGGCGCCAACTTGCAAAAACAAGTCCGGACGCAAGTGGGCGCAGTAGGTACTAACAGCAATATCGGGGCTGGCATCTTCGAACCAGACCCAGTCCTCATCATATTCATCATCGTAGAAATCCTCATCATCGGACATGATTAAAACTCACATGCGCGACAGGTGCGTAAGGACGGCTTTTAGGGTTCAAAAGGAAGCGAAGCTAGAACTGGTCTCGTGGAGACGGGAGGGTGGAGAAGAAAGGTCAAATAATAAGCTGAGAGACAAGACCCAAATATGATTATCTAGATAATAATGCAAAGACCAAAAGGGTGTAACAAGTCCTTGCACCGGACCCGGAGCAGCTGAGATCGGCTGTAGCACAGATTTGTCTTGGGTTAGCTTCAGGTGCAGGGGTTCAGAAAAGAGTCCATTCAAGAAGAAAGCAATATAATAAGCATTGGCAACGGTCCCCAGACCCGTCCGCCGCAGCCTGCGTCCTGGAGACTGGGATTGGCCTCAGTAAGGACGGAGGATACTGCGTTCATCTCTTCCGAGTACTTTTCTTGCGGCGTTGAAGAGCTTTCCTCGGACCGGTCCGGCCGTGGACATCACGTGGGCGGTCTCTCCCCGAGTCCCCGCGGTTCGCTTTGCGTCGGCTCAAGCGACCCTGACCTAGGTATGCCGGCATCAGGCCCGGGGTAAAGATTGTGAGCTCTCTCTCCGCACTCAGCGAGTTCTCCGGCTCTGGAGAGCGAGTTCTTCCCATGTTATATTATGGTTTCATTCTAGACCAATATTTGCCCCTTCACTGACCCTCTCTGAATTGAGTCAGCATTGAGTCCCTAATGCCACCGCTCTCCTCTCTCCAGCTTCTCCGCAATACACCCCGCCTGGGGCAGGCGGCAATCCTCAAGCCGACGGCAAGAGTAGCTTCCACGCTCTCGAGCACCGCCGGAGGCCGGACGCCTCTCGAGTCTATCCTCATTGCAAATAGAGGCGAAATAGCTCTGTAGGCTTTTCAGGAAACGTTACATACGGTCTCTCGTGCTGACTCTGGCTACCTATCAGACGAGTCGGGCGGACAGCTGCTAAACACGGTATCCGAGTAACTACGCTCTACACAGATCCCGACTGCCGAGCACAGCACGCCCTCAGTTCACCCTTCGCATTTAATTTGGGCGACATATCCGCCTACCTCGATGGTGACCGCATTATAGAGATAGCCAAGAAGGAGGGCTGTCAGGCCATACATCCAGGTTACGGCTTTGTTCGCAACGCCCATTCCCCCAAGACTTTTGTCTATTATCCCTTCTGACCAGACACACATAGTTGAGCGAGAACTCCGCTTTCGCCCAGAAATGTACAGAAGCTGGGTTAGTCTTTATCGGACCGCCATGGAAAGCCATCGAGGACATGGGGGACAAAAGGTAGGTCTTAACAATATCATGCTTCCAAAAGGACGTTGCTGATGGATGGAAAGCCGGTCAAAGGAGATCATGACCGCTGCCGGTGTCCCTTGCGTCCCAGGATACCACGGAAACAACCAAGACCCGCAGTTCCTCGAGGCCGAGGCCGACAAGATCGGATACCCAGTGCTCATAAAAGCAGTTAAAGGTGGCGGTGGAAAGGGAATGCGCATAGCCAGATCCAAAGCAGAATTCCAGGACCAGCTGCGATCGGCGAAAACAGAGGCCATGAACTCTTTCGGTGACGATCAGATGTTGATTGAGAAATATATCACGACGCCACGACACATTGAGGTTCAAATTTTCGCAGACAAGCATGGAAACTGTGTGGCCCTAGGAGAACGAGACTGCAGCATACAGCGGCGGCACCAGAAGATCTTGGAAGAATCTCCTGCTCCACATCTCCCCGATGCGACAAGGAAGGACCTCTGGAACAAAGCAAGATCCGCCGCACTGGCGGTAGGCTACGAAGGTGCAGGCACTGTGGAGTTCATCTTCGACAACGACACCGGTGAATTCTTCTTTATGGAGATGAACACCAGGCTACAGGTCGAGCACCCTGTGACAGAGATGGTCACCGGCCAGGATCTTGTCCATTGGCAGATTCTTGTGGCAGAAGGTGCTCCCCTTCCGCTAACGCAGGAAGAAATCGAGGCAAAAATTGCCCGCGGCGGGCATGCTATCGAAGCAAGGATATATGCAGAGAACCCCGATCAGGGCTTCATACCCGACTCAGGGCGTCTGACCCTCCTGCGAACACCGGCAATCACGGAAAACGTCCGCATCGATGCAGGCTTCGTCGATGGGGACGATGTTTCAGCGCACTATGATCCGATGATCTCAAAACTAATCGTCAGGGGCTCCGACAGACACGAAGCAATCCGCAAGCTCTCTGTCGCATTGCAGGAATACAAAATCGCAGCGCCAGTCACCAATATCGAGTTCCTGAAGGCGGTCTGCCGGAGTCCTGACTTCATCGCAGGTAAGGTGGAGACTGGATACATTGACAAGCACCGCGAGGAACTGTTCGACAGGAAGGCTGTTGAAGATGAGGTCCTGGCGCAGGTTGCTCTAGCCTGCCTGTTGAACGACTCCGGCTCTGTTCCAGGAAAACAGGTCAATTTTCAAGGTCCCGCTGGGTCAGCCGTAGGATTCAGCCCGGGCTACCAGCAGCGTCAATTCTCGTTCACAGAAGCCACAGCCCCTGAGGGAAAAGAAAGTGCAGAACACCACGTCCGGGTGCAGCAGACAGGAGAGGATACATTCAACGTTGAGGTCGACGGACGGCGCTTTGAGCAGGTGAGGACCCAAATCGACCGAGCATCGGGGGTGGTCACCTCCTTCTTCCCCCACACTCGACTTGACACGACCGTGATCCGAGACGAGGATTCGATCGTGGCCTTCCAGCGCGGAAGGCAGTACCGACTGATGGTCCCTCGGGCCAAATGGATGGAGAAGGCGCTAGGCATCAAGGATGTCGCCAACAGCGTGCTGGCGCCGATGCCGTGCAAGATCCTGCGCGTGGAGGTGAAAGAGGGAGACGTGGTGGAGAAGGACCAGCCATTGGTCGTGATCGAGTCGATGAAGATGGAAACGGTCATCCGCAGCCCGCAGCGCGGGACCATCTCCAAGGTGGTGCATAAGCAAGGGGTAGGTCACGCATCCTGCACAATTTTCCTCGCCGACTCTGCCGCGGTGGGCTTGCCCCGGAGCCCTGCGCGCGCCCACCGGGTGGAGGGCGGCACGGCCACACGGGCCCGTCGCTGGCTTCCACGGCGGTTCTTTGTGTCTTCCACACCCCACACATGTTTGCCTATCGCTGACTTGGACCGTGCAGGATCAATGTAAGAGCGGCACACCCTTGGTTGAGTTCGCAGAGGAGAGCACATAGCTCGGTCGACCAACGAACGGGCCGTCGAAGAAAGCCCAGGAATGTTCGGAGGGCGGCGCGGAGGTCCGGAGCGCCAGAGGCGCAGCACCGCAGACGCGCGATCCATGGAGAGATCGGCCGGGAACTTCGGGGGACTGGGGGAACTTGGGGGCGGCCCCAATGTCAGGCGCTTGCAGGACTCTGCTGGCTGGGCCGGTCCGGAAGCGCCAAGTTGAGCATAGTTGAGATCCCGTATAGACTCTGATAGAACAGCAGAAATAGACCATGTGACCCTTCAGTTCTTCGTGAATCTTCTCTCTTCCATGCGGCACGGGGGCCACGGGCTGCTTGCTCCCGTGTGCCCACTCTCTGCGACTCATCAGCGTCGGCTGTTTTGTACCTAAACGGGAGCGGTGAGGACGAGATTGTGATTTTCCTTCCCCCGTCCTACAGGACTCCATACTGCGTACAGTAGTTGCATAGGGACAGACTGGAGATCAAGCATCAGGATCGTCAAGCACTAGCAGCCTACTACACAGCGTAGTAAGTTCCAAGGACCGCTCTGCGGCCCCGTCAGCAAGGCACGCAGGTCGGACACAAAGAAAAGTGGGATGTTGAGGAGAACGGGGAACTAGATGGAGGCACGGCTCCCAACGGTGCGAGGCGGCGCTTTGCGGTGGCGCCGCGGGAGCGGGGTCGGACGAGCAGGCGGCATCGCGGCCCCCGCCTGGCATCGCAGCCCACCTACGCTCCTCGAGCTACCGGTTCTGGCCACGCAACGCCTGGTTTATTCACCCTGTGCCTTCGTATAGAACGTGTTGATGCCCCTTGAAGCATGATCTGGCTGGTCACGGCGCTCTTTATCCATCGCGACATCCGATAGCTAGCGGGTCTCAGCTCCTCCACACTGTATTTGCCGCATCTGCCCCTTCGTCGCATTCCCTAGCATCCATAGCTGTGTGTGGACACAGCGTCTGTCCCACGGTCTTGCTGACACAGAGGCAGCATCAGAGTTTTCACTCGGCCTCTGTTTATTCAAGTAGAGTTCTCCATCCCAGGGCACGCCTCCTATCGATCCCTGAATCCTACACCCTTCCGTACCTCCGTCATGTTCAAGGCTTCAGTCGCACGTCAGGCTGTCCGGGCCATCAACAGGGCCACCTCTCGTCCGGCTGCGAGAGCAGCTGCTTCTCGGCCTGCTCTGACCATCCCGGCCTCTCGTTCCATCTCCTCCACGCCCGTCTTGTCCAAGGACAACTCCGAAAAGAAGGATCCCGCCCTTCGCGCCACCGGGGCTTCCGGGCAGCATGAGGGTGAATATGCCCGTACGGATGAGAGCGTCAAGATCGAGTACCCAAGGGCCGAGGAGGTGCCGCGCAGTCCGATCGTGCAGGGCCGTGGAGGCATGCACTTCAAGCGGACGCTCGCCTCCTTCTCGCTGGAAAACAAGGTCACCGTCATCACAGGGGGTGCCCGCGGTCTGGGTCTGGTTATGGGCCAGGCCGTTGTTGCGTCAGGCTCTGACCTGGCGATTGTTGATCTGAACAGTAAGTTCTACGCTGCGGTCGCTTTACCAGCGCGGCGCGAACAGGGTTTTCTAACTTCTAGCAGAGGAAGAAGCCGAAGAGCAGGCAAAGAAGCTTGTTGCCCAGTTCAAGGAGGAGAACCCTGGATTGGAAGAGTGAGTCTCAATCGGTCATTGTTGACTGGAGCCTTTGAGGCTGAGACATTATCATCATGTATAGGTTGCCCCGAGTCACCGCACACTATGCCGATGTATCGAACCCCGACTCCGTAAACCAGGCTCTTGCGGAGATCATCCAGAAGCATGGCCGAGTCGACAACCTGGTCACCTCCGCCGGGTTCACCGAGAACTTCGATGCCATCTCCTACCCCTATGACCGAATGAAGAAGCTCTGGGGGGTTAATGTTGACGGCACATACCTTTTCGCAACGGGTGTCGCAAAACACCTCATGGAGCGTAAGGCACCGGGCAGCATCGTCATGATCGGCAGCATGTCCGGAGAGATCGTCAACGTTCCCCAGCCCCAGGCTCCATACAACGCCTCGAAAGCGGCCGTCCGGCACCTGGCTGCTTCTCTGGCGGTCGAATGGGCAGCTCATAATATCCGCGTCAACTGCATCAGTCCCGGATATATGCTCACCGCTCTGTAAGTTCCACTGACCTCCGATTCTATCTTCAAAGTCCTTTTAAATAGACACCCTAAGTTGAATTAACGGAGATACTGATATTATTTCCGATAGTACCCGCAAGATCCTTGACGAAAACCCAGAGCTTGAGCGCAAGTGGACCTCCCTGATTCCGGTTGGTAAGATGGGTACACCAGAGGACCTCATGGGTGCCGTCACCTTCCTGCTCAGTGACGCTTCCAGATACATCACGGGTGCGGACCTGAGAGTCGACGGTGGATACACCCTCACCTAAGCCGGGCCTCGGATTCTCTTTCGATACACGGCCATCCCATTTTCGTCTTCATCTCGAGTATCCAGAGCGCAGCCCCTTTGGGATTTGTTATATAGACAGTTATGCTTTATCATTGCATCGGGTTCATCATTTCTTCCATGCAAGCTCTCGGTTTCTCCGCCGCCGTTCATCATTGGTGGTCGATACCCCGGTTAGTAATGACCAGAAGCTTTCACGTCGAATCTCTTCCTTTGGGGACGCCGTGCGCAGTCTCACAGCCGAGGTGGCTCTTGCTATGTTAGCTGTCGTTCTTGCGATTATCCGATCCTCGACTGGGAAATTTGTCATTGATGTCCTTGCTCTTATTGGGTTATAGACTTCTGCAGCGTTTGGATACATTCAATAGACCTGGGTTTTACGTTTCTGGAAAAAACTGCACCAATTACCGCTTTGCCTTTTCCTATCGAAGCGACTATGAAAGGTTTCAGTATCTTCTTTCCCGTTTTCCCGCCTTGATATATTGTTTATGAGGAATGAAAGCAAAAGATACAACCACGAGGATCCTCGCCAAGAAGCAAGGGTCTCCCTCGGTCTATTATGGTGTATATTGTTTTCCCTTCTGGGATATGGTGGTACCTACCACTCGGTTCGATTCGGGAACCTCTATCGCTGGAAACAGCGCATCCAAAGCCCAAGTCTAGAAATCTGCGCGTTCTTCTGGTAATAACAGTCATATGCCCGAGGATACTTCTTGGCTTTTCTGTCGTGCCTGTCCGACTTTAACCGAAATCGATATGTCGCTGCCTTCTCGGTCTGCAGACTGCCTGGGATGGGATGGGATGTAATCATCTCCTGCGTTATTTTTGCAGCAGTAACCCTTTTTTAAGCTGTGAAACTTTCAGAATAGGGCCTTTTGGTGGTCTTATCTGATACTGTGGAGGTGACATCCACAATCCTGTTTTATCTGGCAATCGGGTGGTAACGGTCTTCATTCCTTTTCCCCACATTTATTAGCGGCTAGTGTCTAGAGAATAAGGAAACAAAGAAAGAAAGAATAAAAAAGAAGGAATAATCAGATGGTACCTAGGTAGGTATGCAAGGGGTAGAGCTTCCCTGCCAGTCATAGTGTAGTCGACTGCCAGGATGTCAGATGATCTTTGAGATCCATGGATATTCCTATTATATTATTACGGAATTTAGATTTAGTGGCGACCGAGGATATGCGATCTTTTCCCACCCCTGCACTGTTTTTTTGTTTGCTGCGCTGTTGGGCTGGGAAAAGCCTTATCGCTGCTGGATCGTGGGCAGTAATCCCTGCAACCACGCGGCGCAGTCAAACCATTTGGGGTGCGAGGTAACTATAGGTATGGAGTACATTAGCTGCGAGTCTGTACACTTTTTTATCCATCAGGAATGTATGAGGGTTTTTATGGATAGGTAATATGGCTCACCGGGTTTGGATCATCCTGCCTGGACCAATCTCCGCGCAATACCGGATTCTCCGAGATGGTCGCGGTCATCTCTGCAGTCAAACGGTCGATTCGATTGGCCGACGCAAGGAGACATGACCGCTGACCGAGAACAAAGCTCTGCGTCTCCAATGGGGGAGTTGGGCACCCTTGGGCACCCTGGAGAGGAGTATCCTGATTCTCGGAATCCGAGATCGACGCCGCGGTCACCATGTTCCACAAGAACGGATAATTTGCAGCTCTCAGTGCCCCCCCCCCCACAGGACTGGTGATCTGCGCAGATGGCCTTGACGGCCGCGTCTCTCCCGGCCCGCGAGCATCTCAAAGTCACGCAGGCAGCAGGCATGGGATGGGAGACGAGGTTCCCCAGCTTGACCAGGTCACATTGTCACCACCTTTCAAGGGCGACGCGGACAGCCACCGATTATTATTCTTGCCCCAGGCGCAAAGGAGACGGGATCGATCATCGGGGAGACCCGCACCTCTCTCGATCCCCTCACCCCTTGGGCTGACCGGTCGCCTCAAGCCCGGGATCAGCCCTAGAAGGTAGACCGTAAGGAGAATGTACTGTGCACTCCAAGTGCACCCGTCCAACAGTGGAACATGCCGTAAGGTACCGGCTTGCACTCGCGCGAGGGCGGGACGAGGAACGATGCCCGTCCGCCCTGCTTCGCCTTGCCCGGGTGCCTCACCAGCTGCGTCTGGCGTCGATCGCATCTGGACGACGGCTCCTGATAGTGTATAGACTTGTTCCCGTGTCGACGTTGTGTCTACCTAAGCTTCACCTGGTGGTCCCGGCCCGCGCCGAGGAACCAGCAGCTCCCGTCTGGAATGACAAGCTATGACGGCTGATGAACGCTCCCCTTTTTCTTGTCGAAGCATTACCCCCCTTGTCCAGGACTCCAGGCCTGTTGCTGCGGACGTGGCCAGCAGGACTCGACCTTGCGCGTGCTGGAGACTCGTCGTGGCCTGCGGAGCGCTTTTCCGGTATTCCCTCAAAAGCCTGGTTTGTGACGTTTCTGCCATCTGAGAGGCTCTCTCCGCAACCCTCATCGGGCGTAAATCCCATAACGCTCATGTCTGCTTGATCGGGGCACGACATCCATCCCAGCTTTTCCCAGCGTGTGGCCGCCCTGCATCGCAAAGTCACCCGCGGTATGACTCGAATTCCAGCTCTGGCGCTCTCTTTGTGCGATCATATGCATTGTGTCTTTCATCATTGAGCTTGTCTCTTTTCGGCCGCGCAAACGCGAGTTAAGAGGCCAGGCGCAGAAAGACCTGGGAGTCCCGGAGAAAGGGGGTCAAAGAGAGGCCCTTCTGTTCTGATCTGTCGTTTTCCTTTTACTTCTCTCTTATCAAGTTGCCCCTCCAACTATTTTAAAAAAAAATCCACCAGTCTGAGGCCCCCACGCGCTCTCAGCTCGCAAACCACACCGCGCCAAGGAAAACTTGATATGCGTGATATTGATTCGTGCGACATGAGCATTTCTTTTCGCGCATCTGAGAACGTTGCTGCTGTTACTCTCTGATAATCCAGCCGTCCGCATTCGCGTCCGCTGACACCAGGCCTGCGCAGTCCGGATATGCTGGCCATGTAGTGGTTCTCCCCAACTCTAAAAAGCCCCAGTGTGCAACTATTACCCTTTGTGAGCCGCCATGACGGAGGGTCTTCCAGAGGGTCTGGTCGTCACCACGGGGAAGGTCAGGTCTGGGTTTGAGAGCTTGAGCGGCGTTGAAGTTGAGGACATCGCCCAACTGTGGAGAGGTATCACGGCGGTCCTTTTTGCTGAAAAAAAAAACATAATAAGGCTGACAGCGTCGCTACTCTGCAGTCTACACAACAAACAGCTCTTTTCTCCAGGATCAGGTCGGACGCCGCCTGGAAAACTTCTTCTGGAGAATCTGGGGCAGCAGGCGCATATACGGCGCCCTCTCCGGCCCAACTCTGGCTACGCTGTTCGTCCAGATATCTGAGGGGGGTCCTATCCGAACAACACCGACCTCAAGTCCGCGAAAGACTCTGAGCTTCACAGAGGTATGACGCGAGAATTCCTACGCTGGCTGCCCGGCTGACTGTTTCAGTCCCAGCAAGTGTCGCCCCGCGGGTCTACATTGCAGTCAATATCTCACGACAACAGCGGCAGCTCTGATAGTAAGGAAAGCCAAATATGCCACGCGCAAAGTCGGGGACCGCTTCCTCCTATCCTGAAGAAGTCAAATGCAGCGCAGGCGGAAGCGCCAAAGACAGCGCGGATCCAAGTCGCTGACCCAACGGACCAGAGCATTATGCGCACCTCATCAAGGCCGCAAACAGAGGTATCCGTGGCCCAAGGTCCAAGTGGAGACCATGCGCCCAAGAAGGGACGAAAGAAGATGATGGCCTTTGTGGCTAGCACGGCATCCTCGAAGCGCAGACCGGTCATCGTCAGGCACAAATCATCGCAGCCATCATCTAGTACAGCGTCTGCTAAGAACTCGCCGCCGACAGCACATCAGTTGAAGAGAACCTCTACTCAGGTTGAGTTCCCAAAGGTGGACTTCAATCCGCCCAGACCAGTGCTCTCGGGAGGTAAGTTTCAGTTCCTTTCAAAAGTGTTGTCGCTGCACCCAGGGGTCGCCGTATTTATTATATAAAATTACACATTGACTGTTTTTTTCCTTTCCTTTTTTATTTTTTTTAAATAATCTAGCACTGGAAATAACGACTGAACCACCGAAAGCAGGGGAATCATGGCAGGATGTGTCTTCCATGCCCTCCGGAAAGATCCCAACAACCTCAAGTTCGTCAACCGCCACAAAGACTTCTCCTCCCCCCACTGGTTTCACATCCAGTAGTGTCCATCATCACAAGAGCCCGAGGAACCTATCCCCAGATCAACGACAGCAATCATCAGAGAACCTGCTGGTTGACAGAGACTTCCGCCTCCGCTTCGCGGAGAAACGACTCCAGGAATCACTTGCGGCCTCGTCACCGGCGACAGCCTCACTGCTGTCCCCAGACCAGCAGGAGCAAGGCCCAGAAGAAGAATCCACACGTGCCAGAAGAAGCCTGTCTCCTTCCAGCGGCCACCTTTCCGTGCCGTCTGGCGGCGACGAAGACCAAGACCAAACCCAAGGCCGTGATAAATCACCCCGCGATCGCTCCGCCGTACGGGGCGATCATAATGACAACCTGCTTCGAGCGGACCTACCCTACCGAACCCGCTTCCAACCTTCCTCTGTCTCACCGTTACATTCCCGTTCCGTATCGCCGTCCCAGCCGCGAAGCCAGCTCAGCCTGATGATCGAGCAGAGCAGGCTGTCGAGCAGCGCTTTCGCACCGCGGAGCGAGGGACCGGGAGGAGGACAAGAACAACGAAAAGACAAGAAGGGAGGCGACGAGGCTTGAATTGAAGGCGGGATTGAAGCTGGGAAAATCTCATGTGTCCTGGCCTGGCTTCTCATCCCTTTTCACATTATATCCCCTCGTTTCTCGTCTGTCCCAGAGCAAGAAAACAAACAAGACCTCAAATCCGTCCAGACATGACCAACCATAAACACCATACATACGTGTACACGACATATCGAACGTCTTTTATTTCGGAGCGCACAGCACATACCTACATCAGCCTACCTACCAGACCCTACCTTACTGCTGTACATTCAAAAACAAAAACGATTAGATGGAAGGGAAAAAAAAAGTACCAGAAGTTTCAACCGACCCTGATCGATGATGAATATCCCGAGACTGAGAGAGACTCACGAAAGAAAGAAAAGGAAGAAAAGACCCAAGCAACCTGTACTCTGCATACTCCATACCTCCCCCAAAATTCCAAAGCTGCATTAACATCAGGTGGTGGCTATTTTCTTTTATTTTTCCATTTGGCGGGCTCACAGCCTGCAACGATAGCCAAACTTCTTCTTAAAAACCTAACTTATAACATAAATGCAAAACCGCTGACATTGATATGTGTTGGTGGACTGTTTCCCAAGGAGGAGTACTTAAGTGGGTGAGTGAGTACGGAATGAATTTCACGGCACGGAACTACGTACCTAGGAATACCGGACGGACGGGCGGCGGAAGTGGACAGGGACATGGAACATGGAACACGGAATAATGGAGCAAAATAAAAATAAAATAAACAAAAACAGATCGGACTCGTTGATACTACTGTACCTACCTACCTACCTACCTACCCACATACATACATACAGATACTTTTCGGATGATGATTATTAATTCAACGATGACTGGGATCTTTTGATTTCTTTCCTCTTTCCTCTTTCTTTTTTTTTCATTTCCAAAGGTAATAATAATAAATAATAAAATCGCGTTTTTTTGACATCAACTGAGACGTCGAGTCCGGTCTAATCCGGTCGGCACTTTCCTAGCTTCTTCTTAACCACTGTATAGCGCCACCAGGTACTGTACGTGGAAATATCACGAGCGTAATATATACATATATTAAACGAAGCGGATCTGGTGCGACGAGGTCACCAGGTATTGGGTTTAGTTAAAAACATCAACGAGGGGCACAACGGAAAACCGGATCCGATCTACTGAGTAAGATAGATAGGAGGTCCGCGGATGTATCGATGCAACAACAAGCACGGAGACTGATATGTATGTATGATATGACAGTATCAAATAACTACTAACTCCATTTAGAAAGACAGTATCCCTAAGCCTATAGGTATGTCCTGTATGTACCCTGAAATACAGATTGTAATTAATGGGCATGTACTGTACTGTACACGCAGAAACCCAATTAAAGAGGAAAACTAGCATGCATGCATCAGAATCATCATCAAGAGTAGCAAGCAAACACATGTAGAAATAAAGGAAAAGAAAGGAAAAGGGAAAAAAAGGAACAGAAACCCAACCCGACCCACCAACTAAGCTACCTAATCTAGTCAAGCATACCAGGTATGGATTATGATATCGCACGTAAAACGTTTTTGTCTTCGACTTCGCATTCGATTTCTTGATTTCCCTTCCTTTTCTCCAGCTAGCTCGGACGTTGTTCGGTTCAGATTTGTTGGTTCTTTGAGGATCAAGTCTTCGCGGGCGGCGTGGTCAATAGTAACATCAGATCAGAGATCTTAGAGAAAGAACCCTTCCTCCAGAAGTAGGAGAAGGCAGTCGATCTATCACAACTCAGCCTTCTCCGCATCGCCACCAGCACCGCCCTTGGTGCTCTTCCGCCACCTCAACCCCGACCACGTCGCTGACACCACCCACAACCCCAAATTCGACAGATCGACCCAGACGGCGTGCTTCATGCGCACGATCCCGTCGTCCCCCTCTGGATCCTCCCGGATGTACATCCTGCCGAAGATGCCGAACAGCGTCAGCCACAGGACGCACAGGACGCACTCGTACGCGAACAGCGGGAGGTGCGCCCGGGGGCGGCACGGTATGGGGTTGTTCTTGAGCGCGACCAGCAGCACGAGGAGGACCAGGGCCGTCAGGGCCGCGAGGCCGGAGGTGACGAGGGCGTAGACCCATTTCGGGTCCGCGTAGGCCCTCTGCTGGCGGGCGGTGTTGACGTCTTGGCCGTAGAGGCCGGCGACGACGAGGGCCATGACGAGCTGGACGAAGTGGAGGAAGGCCTCGGTGAGCATGGCGGCGGAGGAGTAGTCGTCTGGGTATGGGTCCCTGAAGTAGCCGGGTTGCCTGTTGATGTTGGGACGGGGGCCGGAGCGGTAGCGGTGTCCGTTGGGATCTGGATATGGATTTTGATATGGATCTGCGGAGGCCTGTTGTTGTTCTTGGTTCTTCTTCGCCTGGTGCTTCTTGGCTTCAGAAACGCCGAACTTGAGGAGTTTGATGGCGAAGAAGAGCATCGAGTCTTTCTAGTATGGTAGTAGTTGTAATGAATGCAACGCAGGATGATTGTACTCGAAGAGTCAGATATGACTCTGCGATCGTAGCGTGGAGTCGTAATGGGTGTAACCTATCGGATAACACTTCGGTGCGGATTCAACAGTTGCGGAAATCGCAACGAATGAGGAAGGACCGAAGACGTAGGTAGGTATGTAAAAAAAAAAAAAAAAAAAAAAAAAAAAAAAGCGCACAGCGCTGAGCTGGTTATTTCCCTATCCTGCTGCTTGAGGGTCTAGCTTCAAAAAGATCCACCTCAATCAAATACCGTCTTGATCGATTGAAGGGCGGATGATGAATGAAAGTCGGAATAGGGAAAACTTGGGACACGGAAGTAAATGAATCAGAGATGTAACTTTTTGTGGTCACAACAACCAGCAGAAGCAAAAGAGAGCAAACAGAGGAAGGCAGCGTAGACAATCAGAAAATAATCTAAAAAAACAGGGTGAACGGTCTACAGGAGAATCTATCTGATCAGAGGCCCCGATGGGACATACCTCAATCTTATAGACTTCTCAGGTCCCTCTTCCTTTGGCGCCAGGTCTCAAGACGATAAAGACGACCTAACCGGGCCTGCGGAAAAGCGGACTGGGGCCAGGAACAAACAATCGTAGTTGCCTGTCCCCCAATGTCAAAGCCCTGTTTTGTTCGCGCGCGAATAATGGACGTTGTTTCGTTTCAGATCTTGCTGGTTGGCAGCCGTCGAGTCGATAACCGCCGCTTCCAAGAATAATAACACCTAATACCACAAAGCTGAAACAAAGACAGAGAGGGAAGAAAAAGAAAACTGAAAGACAAAGCAGATGCCACGGCGAAAGGAAACCATGGCACCAAAGAATCCAAGACTCGAGAACGTGGTTTCGAATACAACTGTTACAGGAAGCATCGTTCCTCGCCGCCACAGCAAGGAATGAATGGATGATGAGTGGTTGTTCACAGGCGGAGATCAGTTCTTGGACAGTCGCAAGTCGAGACAGGTCCCAGGGCTATTAAGCGCCAGACTCCACCGCAGCGCCTCGATGTCATCATCCTGCAGGGGCGATAACGCGCTCCGTTGGCTACATGTCGATCCCGCCAGCGGACAACACGACGATCTGGGCGGAATCGATGGGCGCGTTCTCTGGAGATCCGCCGTAGCGGATTCCTGGCGGCGGCGGGACTCGACTGGTTCTCGTCGCTCGCGCCCGTGCCTAGTCGAGACTCAACGCCGGCTGCGGCTGTCGTGGATCTCAATCAATCAATCTCGCTATCCTTTATCCTTCACTGTCTGCTGAACAATGTGCAGAATCGGACGAAACACTGGTTTACCGTTCTGGGTACTCCGTGACGCAGAACCAGGCACGTCTGCGCAATTATCAACGTCCTCGAGGTATCTGCAAGTGCATGACACGTTTACAGGGTACATATGTCACTATTAAGACTAGAACCTCAACGTGCGCATCTCAAACCTAGGCCTCGAGTACCAATGGACGGCGCAGGGGCATGCAATCCGTTCGTCAAAACTTCAACCCTTATTGCCCTCACCCCGCAAGGTTGGTATACTAAATTAAGGGCTAGATCCATGGCGGATGCTGACTTTTGTTCTACGGGGTCAAGTCCAGCGCCTACAGAACAGACCAGCATCTCAGACCTTGATATATCGACCCTCGAGATGATACTGGAGACGTAGACTGCTTGGGGAGAATTGTCATTGAGATCTCTCGGAGACGATTCTAGAGGGACCTATGGACAGAAGCCAGCAATCGACCCTAGGGCCGATGGAGACCGCTGCTTCGACAGAAGTGGGTACATCCATTGAAGAAAAGAGAACCGAGATGCAGACCTCATGTACCACGCAGCCATGTGCAACAGCAGGCGGAGACATTCCGGCCCTGGTAGATCACGCTGGCTTGAACAGACATACATGCCTTGCTAGCCAAACCACAACACACTCCATGCTGGCAGCCAGACACCACCAGATACCACGCACCAAGACATGAATTCATCAGATCATGAAGAGGGTTATGTTTCGACGCTGACGCTATGAGGAAGACATACAGGATAACACGCTGAGGGGGGAGTCGAACAAAATGCAGGTGAGGCTTAAAAAAGGGGGAGGGGACATGTTTGGGAAAGAAACGGGGCAAGGGGAAGGCGGGATACAGCATTAAACTGCAACTCGAAAGAAAAAAAAAAAAAAAAAAAAAAAAAAAAAAAAAAAAAAAAAAAAAAAAAAAAAAGAAAACGAAAAAGGCCAGAAGCAAAAAAGAAACGAAGAAGAAAAGATGACGAAAGGCGAGCGGGGAGGCCGATGCGTGGAAGACCTGACTGATGGTGGTTGAATAGTGACAAATTCGCCCCGAAGCAACTTGCAAACCATGCTACCACCACGGCGAAGTAGCCACTGAACCGACCTGCTGGCTCGTCAAGACGGTCGACCTGTTCCCCCGCCTGCTACACCTTTGGTGTTATTATTTGTTCCTGTCCCTGCTGCTACTTTCGGCTGGTTTCCGGCAGGCGCAGGCTGTTTGACTGGAGCATGCTGAGAGGGAGCAGGGATCGGAATAGGTTCATCGTCGTACTCGTTGTCCAGATAATCATCCCCGTGAGATCCATGAGAGCCCATTGCAGCGTGCTCTCCCGCTTGTCGGTCGTAAGTTTGATGATGCGCAGACTGCTGTGCTGCCGCATTCTTCACCGCGTTCTTAGTGGCCTTTTTGCCCTTGCGACCTTTCATCTTTGCCTTCTCGAGCAGCCTTCTTTTCTCCGCCAGTCTCCTGCGCTCTTTGCGATCCTTGATCTCATATTGCCTGATGAGCGCTTCGGGCGGGTGGCCAAAAATGCTCTCATACTCGCAGAATTCGCATATCCATATGTCCTCAGCACTAGGCGGGTGATGGAGGTTATTATATTGTTGTTGGATCTTACGCTGACGCGCGGCCAACGCGTAGATGCTCGCTGCTGATTTCTTTTTCTTGCCCTGTGTATTTGGCTGAGTTCCCGGGGCTTGCTGCGGCGGCTGCGACTGCGACTGCGGCTGCTGCTGTTGCTGTTGCTGTTGCTGTTGCTGCTGTTGCTGCTGCTGCTGCTGCTGCTGCTGCTGCTGTTGTTGTTGTTGTTGCGGCTGCTGCTGCTGTTGCTGCTGTTGAGATCCTGACTGTACTTGCTGATTCACCTGACCAGTCATGTTTGGACTTGTCTGGGTTCCCTGTGTAGCAAAACCTCGCGGGCTTTGTGCAGCAGCTGAAAAAGAGGAACTAGGCGGACGGTGATGCTGTGGTGTTGAGTATGCATTTTGCGCTTGCAAGGCCATGCCCTTGGATGAGTCGGACTCGCAGGTGAAGGTAAACTGAGTCTTAGTCGGCGTTGTCTTTTGCTGCTCAAGCAAGCTGACATTCTCCTGTCCGTTTGGAGGGGAAGAGAGCGCTGCAGCGTTCGCTATAGCAGCAGAGATGATACCCTGATCAGACTTGGCGCCAGAATCACCTGGAAGTTATGGTGAGCGAGGCTCAACACAACAGGAAGGGGAGGGAAGGTTTACCAGTCGGTCCCTGAGACGATGGTGTTTGTTCGCGCCGGGTTGCACCAGCGCGACCTCCCAGCCAACTGTTTTGCGTGTGAACAGATAAGGGACTCCTCCCGCTACCACTACGGGCATTGCGGCCCAGACGACCTCTGCCAGGCCCAGAAATTCCACTGCCTGCAGGAGATGCCGGACTGCCTGACCCGTAATATGTCCCAGTACCGCTGCCATCCGGTGATGTTGCTGCTGAGCTGGAGATTCCCATGTTTGCCAGGTCAGCGGACAGAGAGGTGTGATGGCTGCTCAGATTTCCTGATGTGGGGATTTTGCGTTTCTTCTTGTTGTTGGTGTTCTCAAAGGCGTCATAGCTGTCAGGCGCGGGTGACGGAGACTTGATCTGTGAGCCATCCACGTTGCTCGCATATGTTTGACGATTTGTGCTTGGGGTCGACGGTGGTAGAGACGACCCGCGGAAACCAGCACTTCGACGCACGACTACAGGACCATCCTCATCACCACTCTCGGCTTCAACCCCATTTTCATACGGGTGGTGATGATCGCCATCTGGGCTGTGATCATTGCCATAGTTGTCACTGTTCTGCTGCACAGAGGCTTTGGCATCATTGGCAGCCTCGCCGTTCTCCGTAAAGTTATTGTTATTGTTGTTGTAGAAAAGCTGCGTTGCCGGGGGAGCCGGGGGATAGAGGATGGACTCTGCGGCCTCTGGAGACAGGCGGGAGCGAAGCGGACGTTTGGGTAGAGGCCGGATCAGTCGATCTGGGTAGACCGGAGATGGCGTATCGGGCGCGGAGTTATACGACCCGCCTGCGGGTGGACAGCATCAGCAGCTGAACGACTAGCAGACACTCATCCTTGATTCGATCCAGCACATGGGAGATACTGTCTGGTATGCAGCCCCATACCAGGACAGGTTTCCCGGAGGACCAGACATCCATGCGGGGGAAGACGTACTTAACGTTGCAGCCATCACGCAGGGTTGTCAACTCTCTCCCAACAACCACGGCCACACGCTTGCTGGAAATCCAGTCTGGCACTGTATGTCTTCCTTCTCTTCCTGTATGACACGCAAGACTGTACGGGGGGTTCGAGTATACGGAGGATTCTATCCAAAAGCGAACTAGAGTCACAGTCAGCGCCCTGCCCTCCAGACCGGCGAGCCGGTCGAAACCACGGGGGCGTCCATCAAGCCCGGGGGCCAGCAGACATGGCAGCCATCCTATGCCCCTGGCACCCTCGGGAACGTCCGCGGAGACATGAGGAGGGACCCGGGTCGACTTACGCACAACCGGCAATTATTCAGCGGCACCGACGCACTGTTAAGGAGAGAAGCGAAACGCAGCGGCGGAACGAAGGGAACGGGCACTCGTGACAGGAGCCTACAGTGAGGAGCGGACAGAGGAGACGAAACGAATTGGAAGGGGTGCGAGGGGGGAGAGGGGAGGGGGTGAGTCGACGATCGATCCGGGCGTTGAGCTTGGACACAGATGGAAGCAGAAGCAGAACAAGCGTGGCAGCCACTCTTCAAGGCTCGCCCACGGCGCGCTAAACCGCTTCGGGCAGCCCCGGCCTCGGCCAGCGCAGCGGGCCTCTACGCACGACGGGGTTTGCATGGACTCAGGGCCATCGTGTCTGCGTTCTTTCGTTCGAAGACTCCGGAGAGCATCAGCCCGGCTAGTCTGCTGCAGGGGCCCAGACGTGTGTCGAGGGGGATGCGGTGGGCGACGGCTGGAGCCGCGTCTTCCCCTCCCCCGAACGGAGCCTTACTTAGTCTTGGTACACAGGCGTTCAGGTACGCAGAGTCTCGCCCAGAGTAAGCAGCAAGCAACAAGCAGGCTGCAGGCACGTGTCCCACCGGTCCTTCATCGTCATGATACGGGGTCTGTCTGGTGCGTGGCGCATCTCGATGGTTCATGTATCATATATCATATATCTACGCGGGGAGGGCGCCAGCAGGGCGGTCCGGAGGATCGCACGACAGCACCAGACGGCCAGTCGCCACAGGACAAGTGCCTGGCATCTCCCTCGGGCGCGATGCCATTGACGTCGCCCTTCTTCTGCCAGGCGAGAACGCCATGGGAGCTGCACCACAGAGCTACTGTACAGCTAGCAGACCTAGGGATAGGTACCCGGTATATATCCTTGTCTCCAGCGCAGAGGAACCACATATCCCCGAGCCGTATGACATGACACGCAGGCCACCTGCTCGACATAATCCGTGTCTTCCTCCTCTCACGCTGCTCCACGGAAACACCCGTTCTGTCCAAGGATACGTAGCAACAGGCGACTCGGGGGGCGGCAGCAGGGCGCACAACCGGTGGAGATGCAACAGGCGGGGTTGCCCAGGGACGGCGGGCGCAGGCAGGGCGAGAGACGGTCGAGGACGCCGGCGACACGCACAGAGCAAAGGATCTCGTCAGGATGATGCCAGAGAGGACGAGGGCAGGTTCCCCGGCAGCGTCGTTCGCCGCGTGCGAGCGGGGGAGGCGGACGAGCCAATGCCCGCCGGCCGGGCGCGCGCAGAGCCAGGCGAAGCGCCATCCCGTTCCGTCTCCTGCTCGCTCTCCTCCCTCTCTGCTCCCCGCTCCTCCATCTCTCAGCATCTCCAGACTATGTAGCGTCTGGCCTCTGCTCGCGGTCTTCTCTGCCCCGGTGCCCTGCTTCCCCGTCTCCCAATTGCCCGTCTCCAGCTCCTCCTGTGCCCTCGAGGCCGCTTTCTCGATCCCACCTCTCTCCACCGCGTGCGACAGCTCGCCCTCGGGCAGCTTCTGCTCGTCCTCGCCCTGAATTCGACGCCCGTCGTGCTCGTGGGAGCCAGGCCGATCTGCCAGTCCGGAGGATCTCCCAGATTCATCGACTGCAGCCGGCCTTCCCACCATGACGCCTCGTCGTTCCTCTCGTGCCCGCACAAGCCAGCCCTCGCCGGCCCTGCTCCAGCACACAAACTCTGCCGGCTTCTCCAGCTCCCTCTCTCGGGGGGAGAGGAATACTCGCTCGAACCACAAGATCCCGTCCCCGCAGAGGTCGTCGACGCAGCGTTCGCAGTCCCTCGACGATGCGGACAACGGCTCCAAGAACGACTTCCCACAAACGCGCCAGCGCCAGCGCGCCCGGGACGACGACGAGAATGACGACGTCCTCCAGCCTGCCGGCGAGGAGGACGAGGAAGAGGACGGGGAAGAGGAAGAAATCACCAGGTGTCTCTGCGGGCAGCAAGACTACCCTGGCCTGCCTCCTTCCCGGCGAGACGCTCTCGGTCGCCGCGGGCGAAATTCTGGCTCCAAGGACGAGTCCGGCGGGAACTCGTCGAATGACAACTCTGACATGCTGCCCGATGATATCGGCAGCATGTTCATCCAGTGTGACTCGTGCAAGGTCTGGCAGCACGGCGGTTGTGTCGGGATCATGGACGAGGCCATGAGTCCTGACGAGTACTTCTGCGAAGAGTGCCGAAAAGACCTTCACAAGATCACCAACGAGTCAAATGGGTAAGTCCAGGCGGCCTCCGTCGACCCAGCCCTTTCTTTTAGCATTTGCAGTATCTATCCACCGTTGGTACTATTGATTTTGCGGCAATGCCTCGTCATCTGTTGCTTCTGCTACTGTCACCGTCAAGAACACACCGTCACCATCTTTCTTTTCCCCCTAGATTTCCATCCCAGCGCATGTACCCTGGTTGACTTCTTCCATCTCTTGCTGCTATTCGAATTCGGGTTCACCATGTGGACATCGCGCTTACGACCTCGCAGTCAACACTCCTCCCAGTACCTTCCTGTCGTTTCGGCTACCTCGCCAACTCCCTCCTCTCGGGACTCCTCTAGAGATAACTCCGGCAGACGTACGCGAGATACCAAACCTCGCAACAATATTGATAATTCTGGGAACACAAAGCGCCGCTCTACCATGAACAGCCGTGATGCTGCTTACGACGAAGAGGAGCAGCTCCGCCGTGCCATTGAGGAGAGCAAAGAAGATTCGAAGGCTAATAATAACGACGACATGTCGACTCGCAGAGGCAAGAGGGGTCGCAGCGACAGTGAAACGTAAGTAATGACACTTTATTTACTATTATTCACCAATTATGGACATTTGCCGCCTGTCGGCCATGCAAGCACGATACTAAATTCTATTCGCGCAGTAACAAGCAGACCGCGAAAAGACAACGCACCAGCTCACCATCCCCATCCTCCCACTCCAAGCAAAGCAACTCCGTATCCCAGCCGGATTCCGACGACGAGTCGAAAGCAAAGGCGACTGCAAACGGCGGCTCCAAGAAGCAGAGGGGAGCAGCAACTCGCAACCAGCGCGAAAAGGAAACGAAGGAAACGGATGAGGCAGAATCAGAGCGTGCGGACGCCGCAGGTCGTAGGAAAGGACGCTCAGATCGACGAAAAGGCGATGGTGAGTTCTCGACGCCCTAGATTTTTTTTTTTTTTTTGCAACTCCCTATCACCATTATACGGCGGAAACTAACAATCCGCAGACTCAGACCAGGAGATGGGTTCGCCGACGAAGACACCTGCCAATGCGCCAGAGCCTTCCCAACCCTCCCCCGATGCCTCCGCTCCTGCGCAGGAGGCCGCCGCCCCTCGTCCCTCAACGCGCAAGACCGGTCGACCTCCTGCACGCCGCGGGGGTCGTCTTGGGCGCAACCAATACACGCGAGATCGTGATACGAACGGAAATGGAGTCGATGCAAACCACTCGGCCAATTCTCCGCGCCGTGGACAGTCTCATGATACCGGTGCCGATTCTCCCAAGGGGAATGGAAACGGATCAGGGACGAATGGCGTCCATGTCAATGGCGGAGAGTCTGGGAAGCCGAGCAAACCTCGCTATATGAACCCCCACCGTACCACGATGAACGAGATGAAGAGACGAGTTGCCGCCATCCTGGAATTCATTTCCCGTATGCAGGTCGAGATGGCCGTCAACGGGGAGGGCTCCCCGCCCGCCGGCAACGGCGACCGGCCAAATGGGAATGGGGCCAAGGGTGTCGAGGAGACAACGGCCGGCGCAGGAGGCGAGTCTGCTGCTGCCGCAGATGGTGAAGGTGGGGCCGAACAGCCTCCCAAGGAGAGAGACTTCAAAGATCTAAGCAGTGTCGAGATGATGGATGTTCTCACGCGGCATCTTCTCAAGTGGCAGCAGGAATATGGCAAGTACGGAGAGAAGTGACGCGTTTAAAGATATTTGAAACCTGTCCTTCTCGATCTCATGCTACCTTACCATTCCTCATACTGCGCACATTATTATACCCTACTTCTCTTCTCCTTCCTTGCTCACCAGGCTTGCATGGATACCCGATACGTCTCTTCTCTCTCAAGACTGACATGTATGTATACTACGGTTTACGGATGGACGGACGGACGGTATGTTTCTTTTTTTCCATCGGCTCGGCTCGGCGTCGCGCGGATCCTATGTCACGAAATACAGTTCTCAGACTTTGGAATGCTGCTATCCACTTCAGACCAAAAAAATTTTCCCCTCATATGCTCAGTACCTTTCTTTCACTCCTTTCTTTCTCGGAGCGGATCCATTTTCATGTTAAACGAGATTATCTATCTGTCTGGACCGCTTTCTGTTCTATTCCTCTTCTTTCGGTAAATATCTCGTGTGTCTCATGTCATTTTATGTATGCGGCGGCCTATTCTATTATCTGGATTGGTCTTGCTGGGCACAGATGGAGGAATTATGTGTTTCTTTCCAGATGGAAAATCATGTATTTTGTCTACGTTTTCCTTACTTATGAATATACCACCTCTATGACATGCCCATCAAACAGACAGACAGGCAGGCAGGCAGACAGATACAGAGCAAATGACCATGCCGCTATCATCAGTGTGGAATAGTTCAGTATGGGAAATAAGAGAAATTGGGAAACTGACGGAGATTATGATGCGTAATCGATCAAAATCAATATTGGCTCTTGGTTCTGGTCTCTGGTCCCTGGTCGCTTGGTTCTAACCGGGGCGGGGGTCCCAGTCGTTGGTTACGTTTATGTCTTTTGTTATTTATCGAGAGAGAGAGAGAGAGATTATGAATGTGAAGTTCTTATGTCATCACTATCACTTTTTTTTATTTATTTTTCCCCTCCTGGATTCCTAGGAGACTCATTTGCTGTTGCTCTCTCTCCTCTCATTTCCTTCAACCGTTTTTGTCCCTCTCATCCCCACCCCCCTCCTCCCCCTCTCCCGCCTTCTCTTCCTGCCCCTGGACTCTGAACCCCGGGCCTTTTGACTATTTAACTAACAAAACAAGAAAACCACCACGCCCCTTCCAGACGGGGCCGGGACAGGTCCCAGTACCCATTTACTATACCCAACCCCAACCCAGTCTGCCGGCTGTTTGGTTTGTTGGTTGGTGGGTTCATTGGTCCATTGGGTGGGCTGGGCTGATCTGTCGATTGATCGATCGATCAAGGAATACTGACAATCATTTGCAATTCAAACCAGATGGATATATGTATGTAGAACTTGAATGTGAACATGAACATGCATGAAACATGGCAGAATCATGGAAATGGAGATGTGCCAGCTGAAGCAAAGCAAAGCAAACGCAAAGCGACTAAAAAAAGAGAGAGAGAGATTGGATTGTTGGATGAGAGATATCTGGGATCTGAGATCCGATTCGATCCGATCCAAATGAATGGAATGGGTGGGATAATGAATTGGGAATCAGTCGACTGAGATCAAAATTGAAGTCACCGATCGGGACAGAAGAACATAGGGGAAGGTCTTATGCCATGAGCGGTGGTCTATTTATTTACATGTTACAGATTACATATATTTATCAGTGATTGCTTGTGGGTTGTGTTGTTGACTATTATTATCATTATTGTTGTTGTTGTAAAATTGCAGAATCGTAGGAGCGGGTGTTATCACGGGATGTATATATATATATATATATATATATATATACATTCAAGACAGCTAGACAGGTAGATAAGAAGCATGTGAGACCCAGGCGCAGGCGCATCTATAAAAATCTCTCTCTCTCTCTCTCTATATATACTTAAAACATCTAGATCTAGATCAAGATCCAGATAAGATAGAGAGCCATTTCACCTCCCTCCTCAACAATCTTTTTTAAGAGGACCTCTCAGAGCAGCCAGCCTCCAGCGGTGAGCGGTATATACGAGTTCTTCTAGCTTCTAGCTAGAAGGCTCAGTCTCAGTCTCGGTTTCTCGAGCAGAGGCTAAGACCATTATATCATACATAGATATGTCATATCTTCTTCAAGTGCCGGTAGAGGTGGAGGGGGAAAGCCCCCCGGGGCTGCTGGTCAATTAATTACCCAGGGGTAAACTCCTGAAATGACTTGATCTGGTGTCCTGGCGGCAGGCGGAATTGCCCGTCGATCGGGCCTGCGCGCGCGCCGACTGGCCACGGTTCCGTATTTATATTTTGTATTTTGGCAGGCAGGCTACAGTAAGAATGTTGGGATTCCAGCGCAAGGATTAAGACCGATTTAAAGTCTTAGCTACGAAGGCAGTACCAGATCTTCTGGACCCATTCATTAACCATCATCTACGATGACCACTGAGACAACGATTACAAGAACAATAATGACCAAGATTCAATGCCATTTCACATTTCCACCTTCGGTACATCACTGAAAGAGAACGAGTATTATGATGAATAGTTACAGAAGAGGTCCAATTCGATTACAAGAGAGTCCGAACTTTCCAGTTGCCAATGTGTTGACGTGTCATCCATGATGCGTGATCCATTTCCATCGTATCGTGTACAAAAAGGGAGAGCCAAGGTCGTGAACTGCCATAGACATGTTGCGTCAAGTAATCTATTCGTGAAGGGAAATCGACACGAAGCAGTCGTGGGGACACAAAGGAAACGGCTATGTGACGTCAGCGGGGGCACGGGCCGACGGAGTTTCCAAGGTTCCAACGGGGGCGGGAACTAACCTTTTCGAGCAAACCCAACTTTTTAGAGCCTGGCGCCGTGGACGACCTTGTAGTCAACAACAAGCTCGCGACCACCGTCGTTGATGACCAGGGCGCGAACGCTGCCACGGCCCTCGTTGAAGGCCTCGCTGATCTTCTGGAACAGGTTGCCCTGGTTGACGACAGGCAGGCCCTGCTTGACGTCGCCAGTCTCGGTCATGGCAACGATGCGTCCGTCATCGCGGATGTCCAGGACACGGTAGGTCTTGTAGACCGGGCCGAGCATGGTCTGGACGACCACGGACGGAGACGGGTTGGACACGAAGCTGGACTCCTCGTGGAGCTGGCGGGTGAAGAGGTCGACACCCAGGTAGCGGTGCTGGCCAGTCTGGGAGGAGACGGAGATGCGGATCACCTGGCAAGGACGACCCTGGAGGATCAGGAGGTCGCCAATGCGGATGAAGTGGCAGGGGATCGGGACGGTGTCTGGAGGGTGACCGCCACGGGGCTGCACGACGCGGACATCCTCGCGCACTCCGTTATGGACACGGGTGAGACCACGCTCCTCGGAGGCGATGAGCTCACCCTCCTTCTCGTGGTGGTGGTTGTGGCCATGGAGGATACGATCAGCGGTACGCTCGACTCCGCGGCGGAAGGAGTGGTATTTACCCTCGTCGTCGTAGTAACCCATTTTGAGTCTGGGGTCTTCTTCGAGAACTTGAGGCTTGGCGGCTTTCACCTCGACGGGAGCAGTGTAGGGGGAACGGGTGGCCTTCACGTCTACGTCGCGCGTCAACTTGGTGTTGTCGTTGACGAACTCGACCGAAGACGAGTAAGCAGAGCTGGAGGCAGCGAGGTCGACCTCGTAGGTGGGTTGGATGCGCCGACGATATTCGCGCTCAGTGATGTCGAGCTGGGTTGCCAAGGAAGCCTGGTCTAACTCGTACACCGGTCGGTGCTCTTCCCAATGACCAGTGTGTTCGTGATAGCTGGAAGGGAAGAAGAGTCAGAGACAACTGAAACACGGGGAAGAGAAGAAGATGAGTTGCACAATTGCTGTGGGCTGGAAGCTCCCTTTTAAACCTGCGAAGACCCGGAAAATGCGGTGTGTGTGAATTTAGCTTGGCAGGCTGGCACGGACGACGGGGCGTAAACAACTCAACACCGACCCGCAGCAACAGCCGCAGCCCCAGTGATCGCGCCGGCGCCAAACCGCCGGGAAATTAGGGGCCCGTCCAGAGGTTCGGAACCGCGCCAGATCGGGTATGTAGAGGGTATTTTTTGTATTTACAGACACAAAACACACGGAAACCGAAAAAAAACAAGCATTTTGAAAAAATAGACTACACTTACCGCTCAGCAGAATGCTCGACCGCAGGGTCGTAATCCGAGTGCGGACGGTGCGGACGGCGGGAGTCTACGCTAAGGTCGATCTCTTCCTGTCCGTAGACTCGCGGGTCGGGGAGGGGAGCAGAAGAAGCAGCAACAACGGCGCCCGACGACGAGGTGGAGGAGACCTGAGTATCTTCCCGTCCGACGCGCGAAGTGCGATCAAAATTGACGTGTTCCTCTACTCTGGTCTCGGTCGTAGAGACAGAGACAGCGTCACTCCGGTACGACGACGGGAAGACACTGAAGGGGATGGGGATGCGCGCGTCAAAGTCCAGGTTGAAGACTGTCCTGTGGGCGTCCTTTCTCGAATGCCTTCCGAACTGTTGGGGAACAACTCGAAAGGCGAGTCAAGAAAAGACTTAACTGGCTTGAGTCTGGCTTAGTCTGTCTG
>Ga0207767_1000225_pt1 | contig 49261 bp, 37 predicted proteins | sample HigsolmetaGSP17D_FD_184845 | JGI IMG/M metagenome (GOLD analysis project Ga0207767, IMG submission 184845) | High solid enriched microbial communities from the Joint BioEnergy Institute, USA - SP1-7-D (SPAdes) | ecosystem: Engineered > Bioreactor > SSF (Solid state fermentation) > Aerobic >... | reverse complement strand
CCTCCTGTGTATCGCGACTCGGTGATCGAGGTGAAGCATCCAAGGCTGGGCGTGTTTCTGAGTCTGGGTCGTAGAGGGTGTCGTTCCTCGGGGTCCTGCCACTCTCGTCCTCCACATCCAGCGGGGTATCCTCCGCGTTCCTCTCCTCGACAGGCGTCTCGGGGATGTCGAACATCCTCGAGTCCCGCGGGTTGGACTGGCGGTCCGACAGCGGGACAGTCACCATCGAATCCGTCGGATTCGGGGATGTCGGGGATCTGGGCGACTCGATGCCATCCATTGTGAGATCTCGCATCGGGACGGGCAGAATCCGTGACGTCAAGCAGGCATCCCTTGGGGATGCTGATCGAGGGGATGAGCAGCGAGGCTGGGACGAGGAGGGAGAGGTGTAGACGCAGCAGACGGGGTCGACCAAAGGATTGAAGGCCAACCCATGGACAGCATGCGGGTAGGAGATGCTAAAGAGTGACGGATGAGCCCGCGGGCGAGGACTGGACTGCCAAACGAGGCCGCAAAAACGAGGGTGGAACCAGGGCGAGAGAGCGTGGTCGGCTGGGAGCTGGGGGATCCCTCATCAGGGAGAGGCGCTGAGCGTTTCAGCGACTCGTGCCCTCCCCTGCTAGAGCGACGCAGGAACGGCGCCGGCTGCGACTAGGGGGGCCGGCGCGGTGGGCCGGGAGGGCGCGCCTTTCCCGGGCGGGCGAGGCCGGCCCCGCGCCGCCGCACACCGCCTCGTTGGCGCTGCCGGCCAGACCCGGTGCGCCTGCGGCGGTGCAGCCGTGGGACGCGCTCCCGCTCCCGCCGCCGCCCCAGAGCCGCTCCGATCACCTGCCCGCGCCCGCCCCACCGGCGCCGCCAAGCCGCGTTGCCCGAGGCGTCCATGCTTCCAGAAGACCCCACAGCAGCGAGCGTGGTCGTCCTGGCTCGCTGGCACGTTTGTTTTACCTGCTGGCATCCCCGACTCAGACATCCATGCTGGCCAACCTCACTAGCTTCATGTCGGTCTCGCGGTGCTGCGCTGCGCCCAGAAACAACGGAGGTCATACCATTGGCATGGAACTCGCGGGTGGGACCGTCTGCTGAGGTGTCTCATGGACTCGACGCTGGACGATGAACATCAAATATAACCTGCAGCTGGCCCGGATATGCGTCTATGCCTGATCCATATTAGCGTGCATATATCACCTGGAAATATACCCGAGTCCAATGGATGCGTGTGATCCGGTCTCTGCCTCCAACGTGGTTCATCTCGACGTCGGGCCCATGTTCCCCATATCCAAGGTGAAGGCATATTGCTTCTCACGGCATGCGTCGTCAGGCCCTGGACCAGACTCGGGGATGCAGCGGCGACAGCTATTGCAATTCTGCAGGCTGCATATGCGCTGTCGTGTCAAGGCTCTCCACTAGGCAAGAAGCGGTAACATGGATGAGTTGTATCTCGCGGGAGCCAAATCCACTATACTAGCGCGGCTTCCCATCTTCCTGGCCGCTCCATTGGTCTAATCTTTCTCCATCCCGCCCATATTTTTCTTCTTTTTGCTGGCAGGAAGCGTCTTGTTCCGCCGAGCATAGATGATGACAGGACATTCGATGAGCGCTGAAATGTGCCCCTCAAATGACGTGCGGATAGAAAGAGGCATAATCTGTTTTCCTAGAAGATATACCCAGAGGCATTCGATGGTCAGAGGCTCTGGTCATGGTGAGACCCAATCACAGTGACGTCACCTCAGATCTTCTTCAGTCGATGACGCCGTTCGAGCAGACCTATAGATGATCTTTCTCTACAGAGTGAATCTTGCAAAGACCTGGGAAACAGGACCGATGGAAAGAAGTTGTATGGTTCGAAGGGCTCCCTACAGATTTTATATGTCTAAGCCATCACCGTTTCCTGTGCAGCAGCCCCAACGTGAAGTGCCAATTCACGCAATTGCCATGAAATATCCCTCAAAACACGCTCGATATGATCACCGCCACTCTCCTCCCCTCCCCCGCCGCCGCAGACATAGCCAGCGTCGTCTGGAGCGCCGGCAGCGGTCAGCGGGGCCCGCTTGTTTGGGGTTTTCCATTTTGGGCAACACGCCATCCCCGGGCTCCACAGGGAAAAACGTTGATCCGGGAGGCTAAACCCCAACGGAGCAACCGCGACACCTCAGCGCGTCGCAGCGTCAACAAAAAAGATCAACCCCCAGCAGCCTCGGGCGACGCACGCGCATCCGCCCAGTCGCGCTCGCACTCTCTCTCCATCTCCATCGCGTGGGACTGAGATGAGCGTATCTGGTTTGCACGAGCTCTACTAACTCTACAGCTATCCCCCCTCCCCCATTGCCCTTCCGCTCTTTCCGCTGAGCTTCTCCCTGAGCGCCTTCGCGCATCCGCTCCTTCACCATGGATTCCTCCATGGTTGACCCCGTCTTTGACGATGACGGCAGCTCTGACTTCGTGCCGGATGACGCACCGGTACGTGTTGTCTCTTCAGATCCTGCCATGCCTTGTGTTGCTGAGTTCCTCGTCCGCTGACCACCACCCAGAAGTCGAAGGCGAAATCGAAGAAACCAGCCGCGACAAAGGCGGCACCCAAGAAGCTGACACAGACCACGCTGAAGTCGGCGTTGGCATCCAAGTCCACTGCCACAAAGAAGCGGTCCAAGCCTGACAGTGATGACGATGAGTCGAACGACGACGATGACAAGTTCGACGATGACTCGGAGCTCTCGAGCACCCCTCCCAAGAAGGCAAAGAAGGGTCCTGGTCCCAAGAAGGGCGGTTCCAAGCCTCTCGCGGACGTCTCCAATGAGTCGTTTGGAACGGACGGCACGAAGGAAGCGCAGCCCGCCGAAACCACCTCGGCTTCGGATAGGTATGAGAAGGTTGGTCTGCTCGCCCAACCCTTGGCTTTAAGGTCCACGTTCTAACAGTGCTCCGTATAGCTGACCCATCTCGAACACATTATCAAACGACCTGATACCTACATCGGGTCCGTTGAGCGGACGACAACTCACATGTGGGTATACAACTCGGAGATGGATGCCATGGAATACCGGGAAGTGTCCTACGTTCCTGGTCTCTACAAGATCTTCGATGAGATCGTGGTCAACGCTGCGGACAACAAGCAGAGAGACCCCAATATGGATGAGATCAGGATTACCGTCGACAGAGAGTCGGGTGAGATCAGCGTCTGGAACAACGGCCGCGGTATTCCGATCGAGATCCACTCGGTTCGTGTCCCTATAAGCTATTGTTGGAAGGATGCGCTCGCTGACCGACTGTGCAGAAAGAAAAAATCTACATTCCCGAGCTGATTTTTGGTCACCTTCTGACCTCGTCCAATTACAATGACAACGAGCAGAAAGTAACCGGTGGCCGAAACGGTTTCGGTGCCAAGCTCTGTAACGTCTTCTCCACCGAGTTCACAATTGAGACCCAGGACTCGCGGCAGAAGAAGAGATACAAGCAGACGTGGACGGACAATATGAGCAAGATGGGAAAGGCCAAGATCACAGAGGCCAAAGGAGAGGACTACACAAAAGTCACGTTCAAGCCCGACTACGCAAAGTTCGGGATGGATGGCATGGACGACGATTTCGAGGCCCTCGTCAAGCGTCGCGTCTACGACTTGGCCGGAACGACCAAAGTTGCCGTCAAGTTGAACGGGACGCGCATTCCCGTGCGGAATTTCAAGAAGTACATGGAGATGTACGTCAAGGGCATCAAGAAAGAACGCGGTGAAGAAGACACGACCACGAGCACAGATAAAATCGAGATCGTCACATGCAATCCGGATCCGCGCTGGGAGATTGGTTTCGCAGTGTCCGACGGCTCGTTCCAGCAGGTGTCTTTCGTCAATTCCATTGCGACAACCTCGGGTGGAACGCACGTCAACTACATCGCCGATCAAATCTGCAACAGACTCGCCGAGCAAGTCAAGAAGAAGAACAAGAATGGAGCCACCTTGAAGCCGGCCCAGATCAGGAACCACATCTTCCTCTTCATCAATTGCCTCATTGTTAATCCGGCTTTCACCTCCCAGACAAAGGAGCAGCTGACAACAAAGCCAAGCCAATTCGGCAGCAAATGTGTGCTGGACGAGGACTTCTACAAGAAGATTTTGAAGACAGAGGTTATGACGAACATTCTCCATTTCGCCGAAAAGAAGGCGGATCAGATGCTCAAGAAGTCCGATGGTAACCGCCGGTCTCGGATGAACAATCCCAAGCTTACGGATGCCAACAAGGCCGGCACGAGGGACGGACACCTCTGTACTCTCATCCTCACAGAAGGTGATTCGGCCAAGGGTTTGGCAATGGCGGGAAGAGCTGTGGTCGGGCCCGATCTGTTCGGCGTGTTTCCTTTACGAGGAAAGCTCCTGAACGTTCGTGATGCCTCTATCGATCAAATCTCGAAGAATCAAGAAATCCAGAATATCAAGAACTTCCTCGGGCTTCAGCATAAGAAGGAATATACCGATACCCGCGGCCTGAGATACGGCCATCTCATGATCATGACCGATCAGGATCACGATGGAAGCCACATCAAGGGACTGCTCATCAACTTCCTCCAATGCCAGTTTCCGAGCTTGCTGAAGATCCCCGAGTTCTTGATTGAGTTCATCACTCCAATCGTCAAAGTCTGGAAAGGCGATCCGAAGAACCCGAAGGAGTCCCACTCGTTCTTCACCATGCCCGAGTATGAAGCCTGGAAGGTAGCACACAAGCACGAGCGCGGTTGGGAACACAAGTACTACAAGGGTCTGGGTACCAGTACCACAGAAGATGCCCAGATCTACTTCCGCGACCTTGATAAGCATCTCAAAGAGTTTGATACGATGAAGGATCACGAGGCTGACCTGATCGACCTTGCATTCTCCAAAAAGAGGGCTGATGAGCGGAAGGAATGGTTGCGTCAGTTCAAGCCTGGCACCTACCTGGATCACTCCGTCGAGAAGATCACATACACCGATTTCGTCAACAAGGAGCTTATTCTCTTCAGCATGGCGGATAATATTCGGTCTATCCCCTCGGTTGTGGATGGCTTGAAACCGGGTCAGCGCAAGGTCCTGTATACCTGCTTCAAGCGCAACCTTAGGAAGGATATCAAGGTCGTCGAACTCGCCGGTCATGTATCCGGAATGACTGCCTATCAACACGGTGATATGTCACTGCAGCAGACCATTGTCGGTCTCGCGCAGACATTCGTTGGATCAAACAACATCAACGTTTTGGAGCCAAGCGGTAACTTCGGTAGCCGTCTCCAAGGAGGAGCCGACTGCGCCAGCGCCCGTTATATCTACACTCGACTGTCTCCATTCGCTAGGCGGATCTTCCATCCCGCCGACGAGCCACTGCTCACGTACAATGAGGATGATGGCAGGCAAATTGAGCCTGAGGTCTACGTGCCGGTTGTACCGATGATCCTTATCAACGGAGCCGACGGTATCGGTACCGGCTGGAGTTCTTCCATCCCCAACTACAACCCGGAGGATGTCGTTGAGAACCTGAAGCGCATGATGGATGGCGAACCTCTCAAGCCAATGCAGCCGTGGTTCCGAGGCTTCACCGGCGAAGTGACCGCTTTGGGACCGGACCGGTTCAAGTTTAGCGGTATCATCAAGCAGACAGGCGACAACGAAGTCGAAATCACGGAACTGCCCATCCGTATGTGGACGCAGGACTTCAAGGACAGGCTCGAAGAGATCATCAAGGCAGAGAAGGTTCCTTCATTCATCAAGGACTACAAGGACTACAACACTCACACCAAAGTACACTTCATCATCCAGATGGATGAGAAGCATATGAAGGCGGCTCTGGAGGAAGGTCTCGAGGAGAAATTCAAGCTCACAAAGATCATCTCCACTACGAACCTGGTCGCATTCGATCCCGAAGGCAGAATCACCAAGTACAACTCGGTGGAAGACATTCTCAAGGAGTTCTACCAGGTCCGGATAAAGTACTACGAGAAGCGCAAGCAATATCAATTATCCGAGCTGCAGAAAGAGCTTGACAAACTCACCAATCAAGCCCGCTTCGTTCAGATGATCATTGACGGCAAGCTGGTCATTTCCAAGAAGAAGAAGGCGGACCTCATCGCTGAACTCAAGGAGAAGGGTTTCAAGCCCATCCCTAAGGGCGTGGAAGCCGCCAAGGCCGGCGAAGACGAGCCTCTTGCGGAGGATGAAGAGGACTCGGAAGATGCCGAGGTTTCATCCGACGCTTATGACTATCTCCTTGGGGTAAGTTTTCCTCTTCTGATACATAAATATATATATTGGCCAATGATGCTAATGGTTGAATTAGATGCCCCTGTGGTCTCTGACAAAGGAACGCGTGGAGAAGCTTCGTCGCCAGATTGGAGACAAGGAAACGGAAATCGATACACTCATCAAGCTTTCGAAGGAAGACATCTGGAAGAAGGACCTTGACGAGTTCTTGGCCGAATGGAGGTTCCAGTTGGAGGAAGAAGCGCGACGAGAGCGAAAGATTGCGAACATGGGTCGTCGAGCGTCAACGAAACTCATGACAGGCGGGCGCGCCCCTGGAGTCAAGAAGCGCAAGGCACACGGCGATGATCCCGATGATGCTGACTATGCTGCCCCCAAGTCTAAGAAGTCGGCAACTGTGAAGCACGTACAGCCCAAGGGAGGCCTTCTGGATTACCTGAACAAGTCATCCACGAAGTCGACAAGTAAGCCTCGAACGGACGGGGTTGATGAGTCCGGTGACGACAATGATGATGATGAGGACTTTGAGCCAGAAGTCCTTCCCAAGAAGGACAGAGGTGCACCAAAGCCGAAGCCGGAGCCGAAGGAAGAGAAAGATGAGGATGTTGTCGAGGTGACCAAAGTTGAGGAGACCTCCAAGCCTCGAGCGAGTCGCAAGCCTGTCAAATACGTCAATTCCGATGACTCTGACAGCGACAATGGTGACGTCCTGCTAGATGATGTTAGCAAAATGGTTAAGGGAATCGGAGGCGGTGACGAGTCCAAATCTGATGCACGGACCCTCTTTTCCGAGCGCTCGAAGCCTGGCAGCAGCGCGGGGCTCAAGACATCTACGAAGACATCCAAGGTAACCAGTGATTTTGATCCGGACGAGACGGACTACTCGAAGCTTGTGCCCAAGAACTCCCCTCGGAGGTCGCTGCAGGTCAAGCCGAAGGACGTGAAGGTCGCTGAAGACGACGCTCACGAAGAGAAGGAGCCAAAGGAGTCAGAAAGACCTGAAGCTTCCAAGCCGAAGGCGGCGGCTACCAAGGCCAAGTCAACGGCGACAAGCACCGCCAAACCCACCACCGGCAAGCCTCGTGGACGTCCCAGGAAGGATGCTAGTCAGGCTGCCCCTGCACCGGCGGCGAAGAAAACCCAGCTTTCACCGGCCGCGAAGGCCTATGCGTCAAAGCAGGCCAAAGCGAACAAGAAGAAGAAGTTGGCAGATGATCTGTCTGACGACGATATCGACGCGATGGCAAACGACATCCTTGATTCTCCCGCTGGAGGAAAGTCGGATGAATCCGATGCCCCGCCTGCTCGCAGCCGGCCAGCCCGTCGCGCCGCCGCTACTGCCAAGAAACCAACGTACGTTGTTGACGATGACAGTGAGATGAGCGAACCTGATAACGACTCGGGTGACGATTTCTCGGCTGAGGAGGATGACGACTAGACAGGCTGACGATCCACACCTTGGTCTGGAATCTCGTCTCAACCATCTCCTATCCTCGTTCATTCTTTGACTTGCGCAGTTCATTACTGATACGGCATATTTGAGGTTTTCTTTTTTTTTTTGTGTCGATTTCCTATCTTCAATTATGAATCATTTTTAAGGGCAGTGCCCGTTATCTTTTTGTTGCAGATAATTGTTCATGTTTGAGGTATGCTAGTATAGAAATTGAGGCCTCTTTCAGCTGATTCATTTGCGTGCGGCAAGCACGTCGCAGCGCGCTCGATCTGCTGTAGTTGTCAGCGTAGATCCGTCCGCTGTACTCAATTTCGGAATGATATGGTTCATGAAACGAGAGAGCAACATATACACCGTAGACACGGCAGAGAAACGGAAGACAAGCAAAGCCATTGGTTCTAGTATGCCCCAGTGGAGTATGGAGCACGGAGTACGGAGCACAATCCGGGCGTTCTGAAACGAGAGGGAAGATCTTAATTATACCGACTCAACACCCTTGTTCTCGGTACTTGGGCAGGTTTGTACCACATACCCCGGGGTCCGGGCCGGCACTTGTGTCTTATAAAGTTACACGCATGCCGATACGGTAGGAATTGGCCTCGGTAGACGTCGTCCATCTACCGTGTGGTGTGAGAATGGGAATTCGGTAGTTAGGTGGATGGGTATGGTATGTGCGCAGTGAAGTACCCAGGAGGTCTGTTTCGTTTATCAATCCTATATACTAGTACTTTCTCGCAATATTGCTCAATTCATGTAGATTGGAGACTCCCTGTTGGTACAGTACAGTAACTCGGTAGTGCAAACAGTACAGAGAGAGGTAGGTAGGTTAGGCTTTTCCTTCTGCTGTCCGTCTGTGGAAGACTCATTTTTTAGTTAGATTATGGAGATAGGAATTTTTTTATTTCTATAGATTGCAAGTAATTCAACAGGTTCAGTTGACTGATATTTTTTCATTTAGTGAACAGGTAATTTTATTATTGGAAGAATAGAAAAAAAAGGAGGGGTTGACTAGATCTCTCTCTCTCCCCTGTCCTGTTCTCTGAGTGAGGTTATAAAATTTGTTGTGGATATGTATATATGGATGACGCTAGGTCGAACTCAGCCCTGGAGTCCGCTGCTACCTGCTCCGTATACTACTTATACTTACTGTAGGTACAGTACTTACCAGGGCAGTGTCAACACGATACATACGGAGTAGGTCCCTGCCCGGTTGGAGGTCAGGTGCATTGGCAATAATCATTTGGGAGGAGAAGATCCAAGAAGAGATATGCCGCTGACTAAGTTGGCTGGCCGGGCTGCTCCCTTGCTCTACCACTACTACTACTACCCGTAGACGGAGTACCAACCACGCGGCTCTCTATTGTGCAGTACGGGCCAACACAACAGCTTCAAAGAGACCAGCACAACACCAGCTGCGTGTACTGTATCCACAGTATAAACTTATTTCATCTCATCTCACAATCTCCTCTCCCATTTCCTCCCCTCCCAGCCTAGTCCAGCAAGACGGGCACAAGGCACAATGCACAAGGGGAAACGAACCGGATGGACATACAGTACATGGATGGATGGATGGAGGAGATGCATCCTCCCGACGAAATTCTCCGTCCGGCACGCGCTTTGGTTCTAGAAACTGAAAGGAAGAAAGAAATGGGGCTCCATCCCTCCCTCCTTCCCTCCCGTCAGTCAGTCAGGGAAGAAAGAAAGGGAGATCTATCATTATCATTTATCATCTATCTATCTATGTATTTCTTTGCCGTTCGGCTCGAGGATGATGTTCTTCCCGGCAGATGAATCCCAAGTGCCGGTTTCAGATTACGGATTATACGCTATTTACATAGGTTGGTAAACTTACCTAGGTCTATCTACTGCTACTCCGTCGACAGTTAGTCAATTCGACAGACCTCACGGGAGAGGACTTCACTTACGGATCTGGATCCTACAAAGCGGGTGGGATCTGCAATGACGCAGTCTTTCTCTTCCCTTTGTTATGCCATGTATTTCTCTCTTTTCCCGCACCATCCCGGATATCCAGCCTTCCAGAAGGAAGCGGATACCGGGTCAGATGATGGAATGTGTCTCCCTTTCCTTCTAGAATCCAGAATGTCTCAAAGTGCTTACCTGCAGGAAGTACGATGCGGACGAACTCCTAGAAGCAAAGCATGAGTTTGTCAGGCGTATCCAGCCGGCTTGAGTCAAGCCTAGTTCCTTCTTTTTGATCCATCTCGTTTCTTTCTTCCTTTCGGACATACCTGCCTCCATCTGGTCTTTCTAACGTGTTTCTGCAGGCTTGTCGGCTTAGAAGGTTTCTAGCCACACTACGGAGTACACCCTGCGAGACTGAGACAGAAAGTAAAGAAAGAAAAGGACATGATCACTTTCCAAGGGACTCCAGATGGTGCGATCCGCGGAATATCATTCCCTTCTCCTTCGTACCCACTGTCGCGGCTAGATACATGGAAATCTGCATGGAATCTTCCTTTCCTTCCACGCTCTGCTCCGGAAGAAGAGGAGCCGCGTACCAACGGTACGGGATCAAGAAGCGGTCCATCAAATCCAAAATCAAGACATTCGCGACACAGAGAGTGTGTGCCTGGGGCGACTTCGGACGGAGAATTGGACATTCCGACTTGCAGCAGTTGCCTATGTTTGGCAGGACATTGCAGAGTACACCATGTGGCTGTGTCAGTCTGATATTCGGCGCCCCATATACTCATGTTCCGAGTCAATCTAGAGTAACAAGCACAAGGATCTTGTACGCTGCCAGCCCTAATCTTATGGTCCGGGGAACTTTTGGTCTGCATATCACAACCACCATTACAAAGACCGCTCTTGTACCTGATGGAGCTGCAAGCCATCCTTCATACAACCATGAAAATATATTTCTCCTTCCCAAACCCACCTGGTCCCAATACTGCCAGTGGCGGGGCAGCAGTTTCCCGTGGTACAAGGAGCTCATGCATCCTCCCGTTGTCTCTTGGGTCCCTAGCGCCCCTGATGTCCATCTCGTCAAACCGGCTGTTTAGGCGGTCCGATTGGTCTGCCTAGCGCTGAGGATCAATCCTTAATTTGCCAAAGCTACTTGCTTCACAGCTGCTGTTGATGTGAAGGACAAGACTCAAGATATCGAACTGTGGAACCTCTGAGAAAGGAACGGTTAGAATGAGAAACGGTGAAGAACCACTATGATGCAATAGCATGCCGATGCCCTCCCCCCACACTTTGCTTTTCCTCTTTTGGTTCATCATCATTGACCGCAGTTTAATCTGTTTGGATGACTTCTGATGGATGAAGCCCGTAGATATAGTCTAGGTTGCGGGTCATGCCCAAAGACCTAGACAAGGGGAACGCTGCCCGAAACGTGCTGGAACATCCGGTTCCTTAGGCAGCCTGCGTTCTTCTCCTCTAGCTACGGGTCGCTGCAGACTGGAGTGAAACGGCGATGCCTCGAAGCAGAGGTTCTTGGGATCCCGACACAATAAACTGCTGTGTTAACGGGTACCAGACTGGCCGCCTTTTTTGCCCGGGTGGATTCTTCTAGGCCTGATAGAGCTCTCCCGCATGGCTTCAGTGGAATTGTTTGGATTCTGACATGGATGTCACTGACTTCGGGCGACGCGTCGGGTATTGGAGATAAGTGCCAGCTTGTCAGGGCGATCCGATCCGATCTCGACAAATATCCCGTGATAGCTGCACTTGATGAAGAGCGACGAGTCCGTCCTGCAGAAGGTTATCTCAAGTGCCGACTGGGCCTCAGTGGTAAGATCCAGTCATCGCTCTTGCTCACCGCCGCCCCGTTATGGCACGTTGCCTCGATGGCAAGCTAAACGCTGAGTGGTTGTTTACATCCAAAATGGCAAACAGATGAAGCAGGCCAACCTTCTTTCTTCGTCAGATGCCGTCAAGGTATCCACTCCTAGCAGATCCTAGACAGAATGAACCTCCGACAAAGAGATCGTTCCCTATGTACTCCCGCGGATTCATGAAACCCCAGAGCTTCTTCTCCTTTTCCTCTACCGCTTAAAGGGAGCCAAAAGTCCTCAGATATCCGCACCGGACAATTGCATCTCATCCTTTACTTTGTCACGTTCCTTGATTCCATTGCTCTTTGATTCACTGGAGTTCCTCTGTTCAACGTATATCTTCAAGGGGTTTAAAAGTCATCTTCCTCCTCGTATCGTATCTTCCAGGGTCAGATATCGTCATCGTCTGCAAATCGATCCTGTCTCTCAATTTCGGCCAGTCCCGCACCTATCCAGATATCCCAGACGCCGGGTTCTCGTTGAGCCGTCTTGGACAAGTCGTGACCACAACTTGGCTCCTTTCTGGAGTAATCGCCATGGCATCCATAGAGTCCTTGCTCAATCCTCTCCCAGACATCGGCCACTTTCAGCTTCCCAGCCCCTCTCTGACCAGCTATACCCGGGACGAAGCATCATCACCTTCTCCTCGACCGAAGAAGCAGAAGATAGCAAAGGACGCACCTATATTCAAGAGAGGCAAGATCCGCGGGGAGCTGAGGTATCCTCCTTGCGAGGATCGGGATGAGGAGCTTGCGGAGATGCATCGGAGATTCCAGATACACCCGATGGGCCATATCGCTGAGTTTCCGAGACACATCCCTTACAACAGCGAGAAGAAATCGTTCCAAGAAAAGACAGGACGAGAGAGCTTCGAAGGTCAGAACCAGCAAAGAACCTATGGATGACCATGGCGCGAGGCTAACCAACCTGAGCAGTGTTCCAGTATACCTTCAAGATCCCTGGCGAGGACAAGACATGGACAGTTATGTGGGACTACAATATCGGGTTGGTCAGGACAACACACCTCTTCAAATGCAACGACTACTCCAAGGTTCGCGCGGTTCTGTGTCTTGTTTGCTTTCGACGACTGACCTCAGATCAGACGACGCCAGCGAAGATGCTCAACGCAAATCCTGGTCTTCGCGATATCTGCCACAGCATCACTGGTGGGGCTCTGGCTGCACAGGGTATTGTGTTCTTAGTTGCCTTCCGTTCTTTCGAACGTTGTTGACTTCATACAGGGTATTGGATGCCATTCGAGGCTGCAAAAGCTGTTGCAGCAACGTTTTGTTGGAGGATCCGCCATGCGCTGACGCCCCTTTTCGGTCTTGATTTCCCGTCCATGTGCGTCCCTCCCGAGGACAGGGCTCGTTTCGGGAGAATGATCATTGATGCTGCGATTGTGCAAAAGGCGACTGAATCGGCGAATTACTATCGCATGTTGGAGAAAAGAGCCAGGTCAAGTTCGAGGCATCATCTCCGGACCTCCAGCACCCCCGGACCATCATCTAGCTTCGGTCAAATAGAAAAGGACATACTCCCAAAGCCTCGAAGGCGCGCTGAGACCGTCGTTGGATATGATACCGACAGTGACAAGAATGACGACAAATATTGTTGCACCCCACCCACTCCTTACCGGAACGCCTTCACCCCAGTCAATACACCCCGCGGCCCGGGATTTGTGCATCGTACTCTTCCGCCCCCCAAGGATATTCTAGAGTCAATGTCCAGTATCTCCAGGGCGATGGAGGCAGAAGAGGACAATGACTCCGATACCGATTCGACCGGATCCTCCAAGGGAGGCAGGACACGTACTAAGACCGCAGACGTCGACGACGATGTTGATGATGATGAAGACGACGACGACGAAGACAGCGACCACAAAAACAGTGAGGACGACGAAACATCGTCCTCCATGAGCTTTTCCGACAGCGAGGTCGACGGTCCAACGGAAAGGGAAAGCACGCCCGCGCTCCTAACCCGCGAGATGAGGGCAGCACATGCCCTGTTGACGCTGCACATGCAAGACACGGCGCTCGATGAGTGCGAAGGTTCCAGCGAACAGAGCAAACATGGGCCAGAACGCAAGCGACGTCGTGCCTCTGCTTGAGTTCTCCGCGGTTGGTGCTTCATTATCTGCATATCACTCTGGAGTTGCGTTTCATGACTGATGACAAATTATGACCCACTGGGTCATGGAACATCATGGTCTGGGGATCGGGCGTGAAGGGGGGCTGCTAAGGAAGGACACGTTTGAATTTTTTTTTTTTTTTTATTTTTACGCGTCAGCATGTACTGTAGATCAACACTAACAGGCGGCTCTTATTTCACTTTCAGATTGGGTTGGTTTTCAGAATGGATAAAAACTGGATCTAGGTCATCTGCCAATCATGTCTTGTCATGAAATTCTACTCCAATCAATCAATCACGATCCCGCCGACGAGCAACTTGTTTCTTGATTTTTATTTGTCCTAAATATTAAGCATCAATGTCTCTCATGAATTGATCTGTATGAGACAAGAAGCTGTAACCTCAATCTGCTTTCGGCCCTTATGCAGCAGACGTACAGTAAGGCCAATCCGATGCAGACCCAATTAGGCACGCCGCACGAACCACCCCACGTCCATCCATCCACCGGTGACCGGTGACCGCTCCAGCTCCAGCCTCATTCTTCGACCATCTATGCACGCCCTACATAGTAGTCCTATTATGTACCTAGGTACGTACTAATGCACAGTACATGCATGGCCCACTCGAGGCCACGCCCAGGCCAGGCCAGGCCAGGCACAGGCAGGACAGGTGGGGAGCTTAGGTAGGTTAGGTAGCTAGGTAGCTTCACCGCAACTTTCGTGCTTTTTTTTTTCTTTGTCCCCGACAGGTATCGCGATAAGACAAACGCAGACTGAGAAAAAAATGTAGACAAAAAAATCTTTTGCTTCTTCTCCTTCTAACTCACAAGATCATATACTTAAATTTTACAGCTAGATCCTACAGGATATTAAGTTGTAGACGTGTACTGTACAGTACATATATATATGTATATATACATACCTACGGAGTAGGTACAGTATCGAGGTTACCTAGGTAGGTACTGTGCTGTACCTAGGGTAGTGAGCAAGCTCAGCTCAGGAGCTCTTATGGAGCTTTCTTCCTACGCTAGCTACATTCGGCTAACCGATTTGATCTGATCAATAATTACTGCCTTTTGAAACGCTTCACCCCACGCATACTCACTAATAAAATCGTTGGTAGTATGTACGTATATACTTTACATACTTTATCCGGTAGCAGTTCATATATCATTTATCTCATCCGCGTCCGCATCCGCACCCAGCATCCATGGATCTGCTGTGCAAGTAAAGTCCCAGTAGGGGAGAAGGTCATCCGATCGACGGATGAGATCTCGTCCTGTGGTGGATTATTTAATTATAATTAACCGGATTGGTTCAGATCGATCGGATTTACAGTGGATGGATGGTGCGAGCTGGCTGGGCACCAGGTACCCAGGATAGGTAGGGTGTCATGACTCGTGACAGGATACCTGTTTTATCCATATCATACGTTGATCGATAAGAAATTTGCAAACACATGAAAGACATCATTCCAAATAACCTACATTAGACGGCATCGTGTAGACTACGCACGAATAAAATTGAAATGGGAGGGGAAAAAAAAGACCTCGACAACTTGCAGGCGCTTTAGCAAAAGAAAAGTGTCAAAATACAGAAAGAAAAAGCATGAAACAAAAAAAGAAAAAAAAACACTATCCATACAGTAAAGAAGTTGCTCGATCCCCCGTAACGTCCTGAGAGTGTCCCGAAGCACCATCACAGCAGCCATTGTACTGCATGTGGGGAGCAGTGTCGGTTCCTCTGCGAGTTTCTCGCCAGCACCTTTCCTTCTTGCTGCCCAAAAACCAACCAAGAAGCGGGAGCAAAGGACGAAGCGGAGAGACCGAGTGACAAAAGAGAAAAGACGACAATTAAAGACGAGTATGAAAAGGAAAACCAAAGCGCACAGAATCATGCCGCCTCATCATCATACACACACAGAGAGAAAAACTGCAACCAGCTGGCAACCTCCAGCAATCGCAGGGACCACCCTTTTTGTCGTTGTCCGAATTCTCGTACCAGGTCACAGCAGAACATCTAGTTGATCGGATTCGGTCATCTTGACATAGGGTTCGTTCCAGCATCATGATTACCTTGTAATAGTAAAACCGTCCCGCTCATGGCCGCTCCAACAATTTGCCCCTCTTCGCAATCAATCTAATCGAATACAAGGCTGATAGTGGAGTAGATTCCAAAAAAGGCTCCTCTACGAAGCGAGGACAGCTTCTGGCTTGGGCTCAGGCTCCTGCGCAGTCTCGGAGACAGGCTCAGCCTTCGGTGCCTCAGGGAAGTCCTCCTGCTTCACCGCAGGCTGAGGAGGGCTTGGTTCGGCCTTGATCTGGGGTGAAGCCTTGGTCATCTCGGGAGATCCGAAGCGGCGGTTGCCCATGTACTCCTGAGCCTTGGAGCTGTACTCGTCGACGTAGTGCTTAACCAGGTCAGTGGCGTGAGCAGTGTGCTGGCTGGCTAGGTCCTTGACCTGGTTGGCCTGCGTGTTGATAACATTCTGGATGTGCGCGATCTGAGCGTCGATGACCTCGCGGTTGTTGATGTAGACGAGAGGACCCATGTAGGCGATGGTCACGCCGATCAGGGCCAGTCCCCACAAGGGGAGGATCTGGATAAGCCAATACGAGATGAATGCGGCAGAGAAGGCCTGTCGCAATGTCAGATCTATTGTTCCCTATGTCCCAGGTATCAGATAAGCAAGTGAACTCATACCGCAACCGTGTGAACGATGTTCTCGGCGAAGAGGATGCGCTGGAACTCGATCAGGAAAAAGTCCACAAGCTGCTCCAGATCCTCCAGCACGCCCTCGATGGTATCCTTAGGGATGGTGTAGTATTTACGCGGACGGAATGAGCTCGCGAGGCCTTGGGACAGGATTGTCTTTCCAGCAATTTCGAGGGCGGCAGTAACTGCGTAGACTGATCAGCGACGGCGTGATAAAAAAAATCAGGATCGGGCAGTCATACATCCCAGAGCCAGATACAGGAATTTGAAGAACCAGCGGATCAGAGGGAGGTAACGGGCGGCGAAGATGAGGCTAACAACGGTCGCAAAGGAGGCAGCAGTAGCTCTAGGGCGCTCCCACTGTCGAACATCAGCTTAGGCTCAGCATCCAAACGAACCTCAGTTGACTCACACTCAGGAGGCTGTACAGCAAAGAATGGTAGTCTGCAGAACATATCAGCATCATTTCTGTGACCTGCAGGGCGTGAACGTACGGGTCAGTGGTTGACCGGTCGCGGTTTTCATAGAACGCGCGGTCCTGGAGTAGCTCAGGTCGCGCAGCTCGTTTCCGGTCCGGAAGGCTTCGGATTTGATGTGTGAAGCGACGGGGCCTGTCGAATACATCTGTCAGCCTCATGAGTCTCAGGAACCATTGACCCCGTATACCCTCGATCACAGCGCTCTTGAAGCCTGGATCGGCGATCGAGGTCAATCTGCCTCGAGCTTCGCCAGGGGTGCCTGGCAAGGAAAATGGGCACTGTTCGATAAGAGGTCCGTTAGCGCTGGGTCGCCAGAGATGATATAACGTCTATCTGAGACGAACCTCACTGATCCCGTTGACGACGGGATAGCTCACGTCACCCGCGCTGCTGGATTCAGCCATTTGGGTGGTAGCTGTTGTGGTGCAGTAGACTGCAAAGGTTTGTTTTGTTTAGGAGGCGGAACGCAGCGCAATTGATCCGCTGAGCAATTAGAGACTCCTGATGATAAGGGGAAGAAGTAAGGATAGTATTGCAGCGTTGGAGGCCTGAGGAGATGGATGGATCAAGGAAGGGAGGAGAGAAGGCGACGTTGTGAATGCGATCGGGTGCGCTAGTTAGGGAGGATCTTGTTTTGGCTTGTGATGCAAGACGGTCGTGTGCTCAAACAAGGGGCGGTCGGCAGCAGGCGGCACGAACAGGAGCTCGCGACGGAACGCTCCACTGAGCAGGCACGCCACAGCACGCCCGATGCGCGCTTTGCTCCGTCTGCTTTCAAGCGCAGGGCCAAAGAAAACCGGAGGCATAAGAAAGATCACCAAAAATAGCTGATGTTTCTGTATGTTTCTGCACCCCCAGCAGGCAGTCCCTGGTCCGGACGGCAACAGAGCATCTCAGGACTAGGCGCTCATTGGCTTATCAAAAGTTTCCGCAGTGCAAAACACCACTTGCAGGACTGGGCGGAAATGCTGATGCATCGGTCGGAATTATCCTTCAATCTCACCAGCAATCGATACCTCTTGATACTTTTATTCTTACCCTGCAATATCTCAGGCGTCTCTAGTCTGCATTACTGTTTTACAACATGGGAACTGTTCAAGGTGACATATGTCCATTTGCGCGTCATATCTACGCTACAATCCCATATTTTGATAATATACGCAGATGCTCTCAATAACTACGCGGCAGATCCAATACTTTCTCACTGACAAAGTTCAAGATCATCTCCTGAAGGGAAGTATTAGCATCATTCTTGTTCTTTTTGAACAAAAATGCTCTACTCACTCTGCTGACTGGCGCAATCCGCGGGACAAGGCATTCGCGGAAATAGCGTTCGACATGGTACTCTTGGGCGTAGCCCATACCTCCGTGTGTGAGAACCTACATTGTGAGCAGTCGTACAGACAGGAATGGATCAAACACGATACTTACGGCTCTCTCACACGCCGTGAAAGCGGCCTCCGCGGCTAGATACTTGGCTGAGTTGCATGCCACGCCAACGGTGTGCGGCGTGATGGATTTGTCCGTCTTGCTGGCATCGTAGAGTCGGGCGGCGTGGTAGGTCGCCAGCTTTGCAGCCTCCAGGTTCATATACGCTGCAGCCAGTGGGTGCTGGATGCCCTGGTTCTGTCCGATGGGGCGGCCAAAAACAACGCGCTCCCTGGCATATTTGGCTGCCCTCTCCAAGGCTGCATATCCGAGTCCGAGAGCCTCCCCGGCCAGGAGGCATCTCTCAGCGTTCATCCCATGAAGAACCTAGGAAGCTTATGGTCAGATGATTCCAGGGTTTCTTTGCCGGAAATCCCTAACATACGATCTTGAACCCCTGGCCTTCCTCGCCAATGAGGGTATCCGCTGGGATCCGGTAGTTGTCGAAGAACACCTCGTTCGCGTCAACTGCCCTGCCGCCCATCTTTTTGATCTTCTTCAGCTCGACGCCAGGTGCATCCTTGTCGAAGTCGATGAAGAAGAGTGACAGGCCCTCTGACGGCTTCTTCACCTCCTCGAGAGGCGTGGTTCGAGCTAGCAAAACCATCTTCTTCGCCACCTGTGCGGAGGATATCCAGCTGGCATCATTGCTTTAGCTTACTTCCTCTCTATAATTCTAGCTCTGCTCACACTTTCTGTCCCGAAACTCTGTAATAGTCACCATCCCTGACTGCCTGGGTTCGTAGCTTCAAAGTCTCCAATCCAGTATTTGGCTCGGTCCTGCTCTCTGTCAGTCTGATTCAAATGGTTCTGTCGGCTTGAACCTACACTCCAAAGCAAGTCCTCACTTCTCCCTTAATGAGCGGCGGCAGCATCTTCTTCTGCTGCTCAGGGGTTGCAAACTTCGCAACCGGCTGCGAGGGGTCACTTTTCCGCATCTCACTGATTTGGTCCTTTGAGAGGACTATATACTGACCTGCGTCGCATAGACATTTGCGTGGATTGACTGGGCTCCCGCCATGCCGGCTCCGCTCCTTACCGGAATGTCAGCTGTCTGAGAAACAGCAAAGGGAAAACATAGACGCACTGGGCAATTGTCTGAAGCATCATCGTCGCTTCAGAGATACCAAGCCCAGCTCCTCCCAACTCCTCGGGTAGAGCAATTCCAATCCAGCCGTCCTTGGCCAGGGCGGCATGCAATTCATGCGGATACTCTCCGGACTCGTCGTGTGCAGCCCAGTACTCCTGAAGGAACAGCATGGTCATTTTTGGACCTGGAATCGCGCAGGGAGACGATGTTAAATACTTAGTATTTTTGCACGTACATCCGGGAAATTGGAGCAGATCTTGGCGATAGCGTCCCGCACCATCAATTGCTCGGGGGTGAAGCAACTGATATCCATCATTCCCCTTTGCGGCGACGCTGAAAACCGTCTTACTTGATGCCACGCCCCTAGCGAACATCTTGAACAAAAGTACGGCTGGGCAGGTTTGCTCAATAAGCCGAGGAAGCGAGAGAGGGGCCGTGAAGCCATTCTGTTTATACAGTATACCGGGTATAGATAGATAGACTATGGATGTATCTCTTAATATCAACTGTGACCGAATAAGATAATATGCGGATCAATCCAAACAGGAAACGGTAGACACGAGAAAAAATACAAATCAATCAAAGATGAAGATGCGCAATTTCATAGCGGCTCACGGTAGAAGCCGGGAAGCTCCGTCTCCATCTCCACGCGCGGGGATGCCGATATAGCCGAATGCGGACTAAGGCTCTCCGGCCGGTAAGCGTCGTCGACGCCTTATTTTTCAGGCCAAGACGGCGCCGCAAGATGCAGCCGCGGAAGCGTGCCAGACGCGCCCGACCACTGTGCACATAGATAGGACTATGTCCTTCTATCAGGGTCCTGGAATACCATTTGTCAGACTGTTCATCAGCCTTTTATGACCTCCTGTGCACGTCAGGCCTTAGGTCCTTACGGTTCAGATGGCTTCAATCGTATTGTCCATTCGAGACCCAGTGGACCAGGCCCTAACTCCGGAGTGCGGAGCTGATGCCGCTGGATGCTACTCCCTTATGTGGCATTGCTAGTATTATTCCAATTCTCTATCATTCCGCTTTGTATGATATGCTCGCTGAAGCATGCTATATAGTGCGCAAATTGCAAACATATTCCTGGCCGCTACTTGTCGATAACTTCCCCGGTGCCAGCCCATCTGACAAATCCAGAGCAAGAACAGCAACTGCGTGCGCGGCTCTATTGCCGCAGATTCAGAATCCAAGATGATATATCCCAGAGAAAATCCAGGTTCTGAGAGAAAGAAAGAAAGTAATCATCTCCTATCTTTTCTCACACGCATATCCATTTTGCAAGTCCCTCTCAACGCTTCGTAAACAACATGTTCAGCGGGCTCAAACTCACTGTGAAATGGTCCTTTATCCCTCCCTCGAAGGCCCGTCCGCCTTGTCCCGGAGCGAACTCGAAGTCAAAGCTCATTATTATCCGCGCGACGGTGGTGCGGAGATTGATAAGGGCGAGTGAGCGGCCAATGCAGCCGTAGGGGCCTGTGTTTTGTTATCGATGTCAGCATCGTTGGTCGTGTCTGTTGTGATATTTCTTGAAACGGAATCACTCCAAGGAAGCAATAAATCACAGGAAAAGAGATAGAACGGTCGTTGCCGGGTCAGAGCTACAGACGTTACTCACCAATGGAGAAAGGAGCGAACGCTGCTTTCTCCTTGACCATGTCTGGATATAGGTACCAGCGCTCGGGGATGAATTCTTCAGCTCGCGTATAGATCTCCTCGCCTGTGATGGGGTGAGTCCCAGGCATCAAGCCGTACTTTGAGAGATGCAAGGTCATCTTTAGGACCTCTTCGGATTACTTACTTCGTCCGAGTACATACTGCGAACACCAGACTGTCATGTCACCCGGGACATATGTCTCTTCGATGTAGATGCCCTTTGGTGGTGTCTTCCGCTGCAACGCCGTCGGTACCGGCGGGTACAAACGCAACGTCTCGTATATGACAGCGTTGAGATGGTCGAGATGTGCGATCTCCTGGTTGAGAACCTCGCCGGAAGGATCCCTCATGTAAGGTGCAAGCTCCTCCCGCAATTTTGTAATATGATCAGGATGCCGTGCCAGTTCGAAGAAGAGACAGGTTAGGGTCGTCGCCGTAGTCTCACTGAACTGCATTCAGTGCCCAAACATCGGCACGCCTTCGGGCCGCACGACTCACCTGCCAGCGGCAACTATCAACTGCGAGTCACCTTGTAGCATCAATAGATCATTTCCTTGAGGAGTTTTTCCCTTCAAGGGCGCTAACAGTGATGACGCTATGTCTGGAATGTCATCCTTGTTCGACTGACGGTAGTTACTTAGGCAAAGTCTCCCGATTTGAGTGTCTTTAAATGGTTGCCTACCTTGATCCTTTCATCCATCCTTTCATGACAGTACTCGATAGCTTTCCACCAATCTCTCGACAACCCCGGAATGGCCGTCATCAGCCGCATAAACCAGTCCGGGAACATGAATCCGACAGCATCCTGCCCAGCGTGTAGGATATCAATGATATGATGTCCCTCTCCAGTCTCCAGCATTCCGAAAGACGTTCCAAACGCCAGATCACCCATGATATCGAAGTTATACAGATCGAACCACTTTGTGAGGTCGAATGGCCTGCCGGCAGACGCCTCTATCTGTCTTAGGAGTTTATTGCGGTGCACCTGGATTCTCTTCTCGTATCCACGAAGCGCCTTGTCGCTGAATGCGGTACTCCAAACACGGCGCCTCTGATCATGCAGAGCTTTGTGGCGCAGTGTCTGCATTGACACGAATGGCACCGTGAGGTCATACCACGCGGCTTTCGTGCACTTGGAGCCGGGTCCGTAGATGATATTCACGGCCTTTGGATGAGTAATGGAGAGGTCGGAAGAGCCAATCCGGACGAACTTTCCATATCTTCGGTGTAGCTTCTCGACTTTCCTAAAGGCGTCTCTGCGCTTCAGCTGGGCCGAGAACCAGAAGTTTGAGACCCTCGCGCCCAAGGGACCGGGGAACTTGTTTAGGGGATGTAAAAGCAGGCGATAGACGAGCAAGCTCGAGTAGATGCCAGTCAGATAGGCGACGGCGATCCAGCTCACCGTGCTGCAAGCCTGATCAACAGGCTTCCCCTGCCCGTACACGAGAAATGTGACAGCTGCACCGAACGTACCCAAGAAAATTTTGACATATGCCGCGCCGTATAAATGATGCTCTCCTCTGTTGAAGTAGCAAATATGGGACACTATTCCAGCTACACAGCTGGCGGTGTGTTCGTAAGGGACTCCCATTCTGTCTAATTGCGGCTTCCACGGTTTGTCCTTTGGGAGATTTCAGAAGAACGTTGAAATAGAGGAGAAATGGGCTGCGAGATTGAGAGGTCGAAAGTTTCTGCGGGGTTTATGAAACCAGCCAGGGTTACCCACGGACATGTCCGACGTTTGCTGGACTGTCTCAGCATTATTCCTTGTAGTTAACTTATCTCCAATTGTGCCGAGTTGAGCCAACCTAATGTTACAAAATGACTCAGCGGATTAACTTCGTTAATTATTCACATGGAGAAATGTAATATTAGTCTGTATTTGATACTTTTTGTTTGTTTGGGGAGGTGGCTCACCAGCTTTCCAGGTTGCACATTACCAAGTTATCGGGTGGTACAAAATGGGAATTAGTAACTAATAGTATTTTCCGATCTTATATAGAAATGCCGAATCTCTATGACCTGTCATACGTATTAAGTATTATTATGACAATGTAAACCACATGGCTTGCCACCTCCTGGCCATGATTTGAACAGGCGCTAGGCGCTGGTTCTTATCAGGTGGTATCCTTTTTAGCCTATAGGGGGAGATGCCGTTCGCCGCTAATAGCAAGCATGATCCAATAGCGTTTAGCAGAAAACAAGATAGTAGAATATACTATAAGCCTTAATTTAATGGACTTTAGAATTAAGTTGAAAATTCCCATTCGTCTCGATGTTTGTTTGCCGCGCAGAAAGGCTGCCCTTGCTTCTGATGACACGCAGAACGAAAAAAAACGCTGTCTACTAAGTCATGTCATGCAGATTTAAGGAGTGGGACAACAACTCCTTTGTTTGTTACATATCCCTTTATCTTCAGTTATTCTTTGTCTCCATGAAAGGTTAGTCGGTTCAATGTGCTCAAGATTAGATAAATGAGCCCGCGCAAGACCTTTTAGAATCAAGAAAACAGGATGGATCTTGATATCGCTGCAATGATATTAGAATTATTAGGCAAGGAACTGATTTTTCTGGCCTTCAATATATCCCGGTTCAACAAGCCAAGAACGATATTTATCCCTTCAGTTCATCGGTCCTGCTACGGGCCTCAAAAATAGCGCGGAAGGTAAAATAGTATTGATCACTGGTGAGAGCGAAGGGTTAAGATTGTAAGCTTCTAGGATTGATACAGTGTTTATCTCCAGCCTTCAGGGAACTAGATCATTTGTAGATGCCAGCCGAATATCACCACTATACCCTAGTAGTATGCCAAGAAGCATATCAACCTAGTCAGCACACGCCGATCTGAATAAGGTCATAACCCTTGCAATATTATACTACCCCTGTCAATATTCGCTTATAATCGCACATTCTCTATGAGATAAATAGTCAATGAGTTAGGTAGATTAGAACAATCAGAGCTTTCATCATCATACCTTCGGATTACGAAGTTCGCGCAGTCTGACAGTAGATTATTTCAGGTCATTTGTCTGCGTTGTCTCACTTAAGAGGATACTATGTCCGACACCCATGCTTGCTTATTATTATTATTCATAAATTGTAAGATAGCGACTCACTACGCCCTGGCTGAAGCTTCCAAGGTTATTATCTTACCAGGCCAAGATTTCCATTGAAACATATAGAATGCGCTATGCATCTAGACGCGTGTTGACGCGACGGACAAGGAATTGGGATAGCAAGCACCTCTTCAATTCATTAACCACATCTTTCTGAGATAGATATAATAGTAAAAAAAAAGTCAGAGGCAAAAAAAGCTCACACCCCCGGCCCACCGGGGCCATACTAAGGGTGCTACGAAAACCCCCACCTATGCTGCCGGCGGGCAGGGAATTTTCATTACCTGGATCCTCGCCAAGGCTTCATTGGATTAGCAAGTGTTGATTAATATCAAACTGCTGCACTTCGGCCAAGGCATATATCGAACCCGGGACTTTGGGTCCGGCGAGAGGGAAAAGCCACTGGCCATGGGCCTCTAGCTTAAACCACTGCACTATTCCCAGGTTCCTATTGCTAGGTAATGGCAATAGGAGGGCATAGCCCAGAAAAGGGAGGACTCCTGGTTGCCTGGAGGAGGAGGGGGGGGAGGGGTTGGGAAGGCGTGAATGAGTGGAGAGGGTGAAGCTGGTCACATATAATCATTAAGAGCGGCCATAGATTTTTGAAAATAGCTGTCCTACGTCTACAAGACCTTACTAACCAGGTAGTCTGTAAACAGATGCCAGGAGAGGTATTTGTAATATCGTATGGCTTTATATCTAGTAAACGACATTGGTACGGCTTCTTAAATATCTCTTGCAAAGAGTGATATACCTCCTGATACCTGGTAGAAGACTATGGCACAGTAATCTACGCATCCACACCCAATTTGCAATCCCCTGATCTGACAGTCTTTCGGAGGTAACCACATCTGAAGTCCGTTCCCGCCGCTTATCGCCGCGCTGGGGCGTTCCCTTTTGAGGGAATTCTCTGTTGGCCTTGATTGCCATTTTACAGCTAGTCAATTCCCCTTCGGTGCGTTATATAGCTACCTAGGTAGCCATGTATCCAAGAACCCACAGTTGAGATCAATACACGCAGACCACTCTGTTTCCTAGATACCACATCTGAGATCAAGTCACATCAATAATGTCTGCTCCAACAGTCATCACCACCACACGCAATGCAGATAGTGTCTCTGTGTTCCGGGAGAGTCCGCGTTTCAAGAGTATCACCCCGTCCGTTGGCCTTCTCTACAGCACCAGCAGTAATGAGCCTGTGAGTTTTGAAAGTGATGCCGATATTGCCGCATTTGATACCGGTGATCATATGGGCAGCCTGATTCCTAAGACTGGTAGTGTTGTGCTTGTGGTAGAATGGCCGCCAGACAGTTACCATATCTTCATCGCACCCATAGCCTTGCTATTGGTGTGATGATTGCGGGTGAGAGTACGTACCAACTTCATACATTTCAATCAAAGAGATATTCCTGTTGTATTCAGCTGGTTCTCTTGCGCGGGTATCTCACTAACATGTGTCCCTTCAATCAACTTCAGTTGAGTTGCTCCTCGATAGCGGCGAGTCCCGTTCTTTGAAAAGTGGTGACGTGCTCATCCACCGTGGCACCATGCACGGATGGAAAAATCACAGCCAGACTGAGACCGCCCGCATGATCTGCTTTGTCCTGCCTGCTAAGTGAGTTCCGGGTGCAAAGCAGAGCACCCCTAGATGACATTCAATTAGCCTCTTACTATGGATTGCAGATGCCAAAAGCTGCGAATGAGAAATTTACAATACGGAAAGTGCACCCAGTTGTGCGATGTGATGGCCTTGAGTGTCAGGTAGCCTACATATGTATCCAGGCATTTAATGGAGATAGGTACATTAATTTAAGAAAAAAAATGCTTCTCTTATTCTCTACATACTTTCTTCTGGGACTGCAGGCCGAACCTCGGCTCGACGATCCCATTGGCTGAGAAGCATAGGGTCCCCCTGAGCCTGTTCATCTCCCGGGGGCAGACCCGCTCGGTCTTGACGAGATCTGGGGAAGCGCGGACCTCCTGTGTAGGTTCCGAGAGAGACTCCTGCAGCGGAGGTGTTTAAGCCCTTTATCCAAGTCCTCATGTGAGGTGGATGGAGTTATTCACGGATCTCATGGCGTTAAAACAATCTCCGGTCCTCCAGGTCCGGCGGGGGTGATAGAGACATTCATTTCTGGAACATCCAATCATGTCCCAGCTTTGGGGCACTGTTTTTAGCGACAGAACTAATTTATCTTAATCTCTATCATTGGGGGAAAGTGTTTCATGGCATGTTTCTGTCACTTTTGTATGCTCTGCAGCTGTCTGGCTGCGTTCAGCCATGTGCTGGGTTATGGAGGAAAAGCACCTGGCTGGGAAAGTTTGAGTTCAAAGGCTTATCTTGCACATCAGTTTGTTGTCTAATTCAGGTGCTTTTCCTGGATTGACTGATTGATTTCCTATGAGGTAAACAACGATCTTTCTTGTATTCCAATTCCATGGAAGAATCACTGCTTATCTCCACAATCTCTCCCCTGCCTTTATACAAACAGGAACCAGTAGATGCAGAGGACACTTTTCTAAAGAGGGTCTAGACCATCCATATAAAAGATCTCATCCGAGAGTTTTTGGGCGATGCAGAAGTCAATTGACTTGTCAACACTGTTAAGGAGTGCCAAGAGCGGCTTGCAAGTGTTCTTGGTGCTTCATGCCGCAGGCGCAACTCACGTGATGCTAACGTGATATTACGTCACGTGATACAGAGGTCGCACGCGTCTCCATGTTTTGATGCCGCACCGCAAGGGCGACCCGAAGAGTCAAGACTCGCCCCTCGACTCGCCTGGTCCCCGCGACACCACGACTTCGATGTGATTGTCGACTGCGATACACAGATATCTAGAGGCTCTGGTGCCAATTGGCGCCTTTGAGTGACTGCCGCGGCAGTGCGCTTATCATTAACATGAGTTCATCTCGCGTTGTTTACACGACCATGGCTGCGACCGGGGCCAGGGCGCAGAAGCCCGTGGGCTCTGCAGCGTGGATCGCTGCAGAGAAAGAAAATGTGATGAATCTTGTGGACCAGGAAATGGAGGAAGTCGAATATCCTGTTCGCCATGAGCTGGAATGGTTGAATGAGCACATGGCTGAGATCTTCTCCAGCAATCAATTGTATGGCCGTCCCCACCCCTTTCCTAGAGGATGCGGCTGCTGACTCGAGTCCAGCAATGTTACCGAAATATTCAAGACTCCGGGCAAGCTGCGAGGAAAGACGCCTTGGACAGCGCGGAAACGCAACGTCGATGAGGCTCGAGTGGTGAGTTCTCCCCTGTCGGCATTGGTAGCTCCCTGGCTCACAATGGACAGCCCTTGAGCGACATCTTTTCCTCGAACCACCAGCTTAAGGTTAGCTCCAACCCCAGCCCACTGTTTACTCGGCCGACGGCAAAGCCTTCAGCCAAAAGTGATGCCGAGAACACGCAACGGCCTCAGGACCACAAGCCCGTTCAGAATCTTAACTCGTTCCCGAAGTATAATACCGACTCCGGTTACCATGGCATGCCAGAGGAGGAGGACGATGTCGTTCTTCCGGGAACGCAACCTGAGTCACAGTCATCCACACAACCTTTGGAGAATACGCAACCATCTGAGGACACAGAGCCCGCGGAGTCTTTGGAAGACACACAGCTGGCAGAGGCGACCCAACCAGTGGAGAATACGCAGCCTTCTGAGGACGCACAGCCCACACAGTCTTTGGAAGATACAAAGCCTCTGGAGGAAGAACGGACCCCCGTAGCCCGTAATGCGACCAGGCTGTCTGCTGACCGCCGCACGTCGGAGGGCTCATTCCACTCTGCCCAAGAGGACATCCAGCAGCGAGGAGAGACTGTGGAACTCATGAACGTCAACTCCCCTGCTCAGCAGAAGGTTGAAGTACAGATACCGCAGCCGTCCCAGCAGTCCTCTAAAGACTCGGAGCCCGTACAGAGCTCTACGCAGTCGCCTGAGAAAGCGACTCCGGCTGAACCAGTGAAATCTCAGCCAAATGAGACGGAAAGCAAAGATGCGGAGGTCGCTCTTGACAATCAGTTCGATGACATCGGCTCCCCTTCGGATACTTCTACTCCTGAGCGGCCACCTATAAGAAAGAGCAGCTTGACTTTTGCTTCTCTACCCGCACGGGAACCGCTCACTACTAAGAAGAGCATGAGCGGGGCGCGTATCTCACGAACGAGCCATGTCGACCTTGCAAAGATGAGCACTGCGGGGCGTCATAGCTATTTTGGTAGACAGACAGGGGGCCCAAGGACGACTCAGGTCTTACCAGAAGAGAATGACGAGAAGGGCCTTGACGGGGACAAGATGGATGTTGATGGCGAAGAAGGGCTCTCTCACGGCGACTTGGACATGGAGATGGAAGCGAGTAAGCTACATAACAAGTCTTCCACCCAGAGACTTCATGAGAAGATCAGCATGCTCGGCAAGCTACAGCCGTCACGGCCAACAAAGTCGATACCTGCTGTTTCTACTTTGGCCGGCTCTCATGTTACCTACCCTGAATTACCTAGCACGCAGCAGGAGACATCAAAGCAAGGAACTGCGAGCCAGAAGCCCTGGACTGCGCAATCTTCGAAGCCTGTGGTCGAAGAGGATGATGAGTGGATCAAGCCTATTGGCACTCCCCACCGAGCCAACCTGCCAAAGAGCCACACAACTGGTAGCATGGAGCAACATATCGGCAGTGATACCATCAGAGAGCGAGGCAAGGATGACTCTGAAAAGTCCAGGTCGATCGAGGATTCCCCTGCCAAGCGTCTGAATGAAGTGAAACCTTCAAATCCCGCCGGCCTAGGCCATGGGAAGTCCGCTTCTACGGCTATTTTGACATCACCTCAACATCCAGGCACTCCAGCTGGTCCCAATCAGAAAAACGCATCTGCTTCAAACATGGCTGTGGAGTCAACGACCCCACTGGGGTCTCCCAAGCGCTATGAGGGGCCGTTGAGCGCGTCCAGGTCGAAGCTGCAGTCCATTATGAAGACCGCTAAGAGCCTGTTCACAAGCAGCGCCGGGACCTCAGCATCGCCAAGGATGCGGCCTTCTTCACCTAATGCATCACGATCCCAACCAAAACCACCTCGAGACGACAACACTGCCTCTGTAGATGCGGAAGCTCTGCCACACCAACCTTCCAGTCCATCGAGACAAGAGGGTCGCAGAACAAGAAGCTCCACTGAGAAGGAAGAGAAGAGAAAGGAGCAGGAATTGAAAGACCGTCAGCGGACGGACGAACAGCTGGAAAAGACTCGAGAGCAGGAAAAGCAGAAAGCTGCCCATCTCAATGTTCATCAAGAGAAACCAGCGAAAAGAGAAGAGCAAGAGGAAGCTGCTCCTGCGGCCAAGTCGAGTCCAAAGGACGCACCACAGTCGCAGAAACAGCCTTCTATGGAGCATGAACAGGGCCGGGACCCAGGACATAACCGTGAAGTTGAGCCGAGATCCGCTGCGCCTGTGCTATCTCATCACCAGCAACCACAACAACCAAAGCAGAATGATCGTCGGCCTGTGAAGCCTACACGGGAGGTTCCGCAAAAGCCGAAACCGCAGCCCGTATCGATACGCGTCGGCAGCACACTTTCTCGTCAGATGCCATTGTCCTCTACGACGTCGTTATCTTCTAGCGTACACGATCCTGCGCCTGTGCCCGCACCCACACCGGCATCCGTGTCAAAGCAATCGACTATCAGCAAGAAAGCTAGCACCTCGTCTTTGCACACGGCGGCTTCGACCAGCAGCTTTAAGAGCTCTGTTTCAGCCCAGTCACAGCGGAAAGCTCAACTCGCGGCCGAAAGGAAAAGAGAACAGGTAAGTTTTCTATCTAGAAATGTCATTTTATACGCTGACATATTGCAGGATGAACGGGAGGCACGGCGCAGAGAGGAACAAAAACGTGAGCTGGAACGTAAGCGAGCTGCTCAGCAGCAACAACAGCAGGAAGAAGCGCGTCGTCAGGAACTTCGGAACCGTGCTGAAGCTGAGCGGCGAGAACGAGAGCGTGAACGTCTTGCTGTCGAAGAGGCCAAGAAGGCTGCTCAGAAGCAGGCGATCGAGAAGCGGAGGTTGGAAAACGCTCGGAGACAGGAAAGCCAGCAACCAACTCCTGCCAAGGATTCGGTATGTACGACCTATAAGAAATTCCGTAACGCATCTAACGAGAAAACTCTCAGAGTTCGATTCTACAGCAGGATAGGTCAGCTCCGCAGTCTTCGCAGCGCAATGACCTGGGGTCTGTGAGGCCGCCGTCCAGATTGGGCTCTGTCCAGCCGTTTAGTCGATCTATCAACCAACCGCCGCCAAATCCGGCTAAACCACCGAAGAGGGTGCTGGAAGAGGATACCAACGCCCGCCCAGCTGCCTCGAAGCCGAGCGCGGCGTACCAAGCGGCAGAGCCCAAGCGAAGGAAGACTGAGGATGAGCATAACCCTCTGCCTCCCGTCAGACCAACAATGGCTCCGCCAATTCGCCAGTCTAACATCCGCAAAGTGGGTCATTTCAAAGCCTCAGAAAGGAGCTGTGCTAATACCGTGCAGGAACCCACTAAATCAACGATTTTCCCATATAACTATGCCCCGGCTCCACCGCCGGCCGCGCATCACCAGACTGGATCATCGCTCTTCAAGAATCCTTCAGCATCTCACCATGCTCAGCAGCCAGCTCCTGCTCAGCCCAACAGAGCTGGTCACCCCATGGACATGTCCAAATATACTACTGGCAAAATCCCCTTTGCAGATGCTCCTAACCCGTCTCATGCTTCAGCTTTCCACAAAACGCCTAGTCAGAGTACCCAGAAAGCTCCTGTGAAAGAGTCGCCTCAGTACCCCAGTAGTGAAAACATTCACCTTCCTGAGATTCCAACGGACAGTGAGGACGAAGACTCCGAAGCGGAGATGTTCCCTGTTCCCAAGTGGGCTCAACCCAAGGAGCTGGAGGCTATTCTGAGGCAGCAAGAAGGCATGGAGACGGATTCGATTTTTGGGCCCATCGCACCGTTTTCTCTGGAGGAGACATTCAAGACTGACAAGAAGGCGAAGAAGTTCCGTGAACGGACAAGCAGCGCAAACTGGGCTGGCCCTGATGGGCTGACGCAAGAGGAGATCCAAAGGGATATCGCCGAGCGACGGCGCCTGCGGTTGAATGGCGGCTGGACTTTTAATCCCCAGTAGATGAGAGGGCTTTGACGAATAGGGTCCCGTGGTACTATTTCTGCTTGGCTAGGGATGTACGGTTGGACCGAACACGGGGAATGGGACGATGGCCGTGGTATTGGCGTCTTGTTTGCATTTGTTTGGGTTTTTTTTTGGCGTTTTCTGGTTTGGGTTGACTGTCTTATTCGGTGGTTGGCATGGTTACCGATATTGTGACCTTTTTGTGTCCTGAATTATTGAAGAGATTGATCGGTTTGACTTGACCGTTTGTTTTATAGCGGCCAAACCAGCAAGGCCTTTGGATACGAGGGAAGTGTGTACAGCTAATAAAGCGGTTATTATTACTGCAGCGTTGTCTTTGTTCTTTCCGTGCCGCATTTATCTTTTTGTCGTCCTTTGTCTGTCGGATAAATTATTCCTGACAGACTATGGCTATATGATTTATTCCATGCTTTTGCTTATAGTTGGCGCTGCAAGGAGGGTCTCAGTATAGGTGATCTAGGTTGGCTGTATTGGAGTCAGCAGGGCCCGAGTCGAAGTAACAGGGTTGCTTGTTGTGCTGAATCTTGTGGGTAGCCACATGACACAAATGTGTGCTAATGTATGCACACACATACAAACAGCAGGGAGAGGCGGACAGGGTAGAGTAGGACTCTGTACTGTGTAAGAGGTGGTGCTGTGTTGACTGTTATTTGCAAGTTTGAGGGAATGATATATATATATTTTGGGGACCCGTCCCCTACTTACAGATCTCACTTATCTTTTTTTCGTCTCATTCCCCAAGTGCCAAATTTGCATTGTCAGGGGCTGGGTCTACCATGGGGTCTCTCAATTTTTATTACAGTGCTTACCTGAATGAGTCTGCAACCCACAGGTACTTCATGTTGAGCAGGAGCAGGAGAGAGAGACAGCAATCAACAATTATAACCTGATTTTTGGAAACTAGATTTTGCGGGTAGTTCATCAATTGTATTGCTGGTGGTGATTGCCACCACACAAAGCACTAGTGGTCTAGTGGTAGAATTCATCGTTGCCATCGATGAGGCCCGCGTTCGATTCGCGGCTAGTGCAGTGGGAACCACCGCCGCAAATGCGGTGGTGTTCTCTTTTTCTTTCCCTTTCTAAATTTAAAATTATAGGATTAATATTCCTTTGCGGCCATGTTCTTATAAGTAGTCTTTATTAGTGGTTTGAATCGAAGTCTCATGCGCGTGTTAACAGCTACAGCCATAGCAGCCGAAAACGTAATCAACTAGCTACCTTGACCTTTTTCTTTAGCAAGACCTGCGGCCCTTTATTCCGCGTCCATGGACTAGAAAACTGTCACAATTGAGATCAGAAAGCTCTTCCCATGGACCTATCAGATTCTTTAATATTATTCATGGCTCTTGCCGGAGACGCAACCCGCAGACTGTCAAGTCCACCAATAGACAACGCTCTTCCTATGGTTCAGGGCTTCTCCACGTGGAGCGCTCCTTATCTCGGCCCAGCAGGCGCGGGGTCCCTGATAACGACATCGCGGCACCGCGAGTGGTGCGTGCAGCAAGTACTCGCGCTTCATCTCCCCCCTTATCGCGATGGGATAGCTTTGCCAACAGAAAGACTTGTCTATCTTCTTGCACTTGGATTCTAAAAATACAATGCACCAATTACTGCGAGATATAGACGCAATGCCAGTCGACGAAAGCCTCTGGTGTATCCTGCTTTGACCCGAACTCCCCGCTGCTGTCATCCGAATATGCCGCCTGTCATCCCATCTCCCTCAAACACATCTCTGTCAGCTGCCTCCTCACCAGACTCGGTTCCTGTTCCCCAGACTCGGGCCAAAGCTGCTCCTCGGAAACGACCGTCCTCTCGCCGCACGCTCAGTTGCCTGCCATGTCGACAGCACAAGCTCAGATGCGATCGCCGTGTTCCGTGCCAATCATGTACCCGATATCGTCGAGAGGACAAATGCAAACAGCATCCGTCTCCCTCGGCCCTGCTGGGCACGGAGTCATCCGCCCGGTCAGGTCTTCGTGTGGCGATCGCTCCAGTGCCGGATATACAACAAGCCCCAGGTCTGCGCCTAAAAGACTACCAAGCTCAGCATGCATCCTAAGAATATTCTCCGGCGACTGACGGCCTCCATCCAGGTAAACCAGTGCATGGTGCTCAGGAACTGACACATCGGACACTCGGAGGTCTTCCGATAGCCAAGTTTCCAGAGAATTGGCGACAGTCTATCCTGTCACAATCATCCACAGGCCCAGACGCTCCCCCCGTTGGTGTGAGATACCCGTTTCCCGTTCTTCTAATGCCCCAAGTTTTAGCGGCGAATGGCATCTGTTCAGGCGTTTTATTTTCATCTTCGATACCTCGGGACCCTATGGATACGAAGCTCTTTTGGAAATCGCAGCTTGCAGCAGTGCTTCCGCCGCAAAATCAATGCGACCTGCTCGTGTGCTACTACATGGAAAACATCAATTGGCTTTACCAGGCGATACATGTCCCGTCGTTCCGTCGTCAGTATGCCGCTTTCTGGACAGGTAGTGTTCAGGATATAGATCTGATCTGGCTATCTCTCCTTTACACGATCATCTCCATCAGCGCCCTCCTTATTCCTGTTGAGCTGGTGGAGGCCATGGGCTTCGAGCACTCCACGATTCGGAATCTTTCCCATATCTGGCATTCAGCTTCACGCCAGGCTCTTTATTCGGGGGAGTACGAGTCGAAACCGTGTCTGCTGCAGCTCCAGACGTTCCTGGCGACTCAGTTGTACTGGCTGTCGACGAAGAATATCGAGGCAATGAATTCGTAGGCTTCCCCGCCCCCATCGAGCGTCATATCGTTACGTGCAGGAATTGCTGAGATATCATAGTGCTTTAGGCCAGACAGTCAGAAATGCCCAAGCGCTTGGGCTGGACAAGAACGTCCCTGGCGCAAACTGTCTGGATACCGAACTGCGACGACGCGCGTGGTGGGATCTGTGGTGCTGTGATACGTTAGTTACCCATCTCTCTACCACATAGGAATCAATCCTCCAGTTCCATTGGGAGCCCACTGACATGTTCCCAGTTTCCAATCACTGTGCCTCGACAGGGCCCCTCTCATTCATACAGCGGCCTCAAAGGTCCCACTACCACTCAACTGTAATGATCTTGACATCACCGAGACCAGCGTGAGCCCGAAACCGATGAGCGAACCGACGGACATGAGCGCCAACATCTGCCGCGCGCAAGCCTTTACGATATTCCGAAAGATCTACGTAGATGACGGCGCATATCTCTCATCTTACAATTACATCCAATCCATCGACACTGAGGTCCAGCAGCTCATGGACAACTTCCCATGGTACTTCAGCGCCAACAGTCCCGAAAGCTCGCGGCACCTATCCAGCCTGGACCGCATAGCCTGGCAGCACTGCGTGCTGCACATATCCATCTGCATGCAGCGCATCCGGATGAACCGCCCCTTCCTGCACGCCCGTATCGGCGAATCCTGGAGCGTGTGCGCCAAAGCCGCGCAGGGCCTGCTGGCCGTGTACCGGAGCATGCGCGAGCCGGACGTGGAGCGGTTCCGCCGGTCGCAGAAGTTCGTGACTCAGGGGTACCAGGTCTACACGGCGGCCGTGACGCTGGCGGCGTTCCTGCTCGTCGAGCGATCCTTCCCGGACTTCTCGTCGGACCTCATGAGGCGGGACGTCGAGATGGTCATCTCGGACCTGGAGCTCAGGGATATCGGGTCCATGGTCGCGGACGGCATCAAGGTCCTCCGGAAGATGCTGGACATGTTCGACCGGCGCGAGTCGCGGGATCAGCAGCAGGAGCGCGAGTCGCTCATCCATGAGATCGCGTCCGTCTTTGGCGGAGAGCAGCCGACCCGGAAGTATCTAAAGCGCTGCGACATCGGGTATGTTCTCAACACAACAAAGAAGGTGGGGGAGCGGGAGCAGACTCAGCCCCCGGCCATTAATAGTCTCCGCTCACGGGATGAGCTTGAGACTGGCGGATCTGATTCCGGGTTTGAGTCTGGTGTTGTTGCAGCCGATAGAGATCATAATAATAGTAATAACAATAATAGGGGCCAATTGACGTCCCAAGATTTCGACCTTGCGATGGACATGTTGAGCAGTGACCAGTGGGATTTTCTGCTCCCTGACATCGCTTTTCCGTCATAGCGGCATGATCGCCATATCAGCTGTGGCTATATCAGGATTGTATGAAATATCAACATCAACATTTTTGTATATGACTGTGGAAGTATATACATAAACAGCTGGAGGGCATTACATATCTATCTGTACAGGAGATGCCGCTCCATATGCATATATTGATTGCTGCCAAGGAAGTCCCGCGTTTCACTCATCTTTCCTGCTCGGAGTCTTGGGTTCCAAGCATTTTATATATGACGATTCTCCGGATACGAACCCTCACTGGGGATCCTCGCTTGTCCGAAACGGCTGATAACGGACGGAAGTGTCGGGAAGATGGACATCGTGCCTGTCTCGAGCACGGAGCCTGAGTGGACGAAAGAGAGGACTGGGCGCCAAAATATTATGCCCAGACACGGACGTTTCATTTCTTCCTTTGCGACAGCCCTCATTGCAAGGGTATCGGGACGCTCAGGTCTTCCGGAGCAACGAAGGAACTGGGAAAGCCAGTGGGTGAACAAATACTTTCATTCAGCTCCCCTTTCTGGCCTTCATTTCCTCGATCCACTTTCCGGCCTTCGCTGTCGGTACGACGTTGATCCTCACCAAGCCATCGACCACCTCGACCTTCCCGCCGCTCAGGATCTTCAGCAGCGGCACCTTCTTGCCTGCCTTGATCAGCCCGCCCGAGACGGTCTCCACGTAGCAGTCGACGCTACCAAGGGTGTACTCCTGCTTCGAGTCCCACGGCAGAGGGAAAATATAACTGAGGTGGTCGGCGATGGTATCCATCTCCGAGAACTTCTTGACGAAGTCCGACTGCGCGTCCATCGGGTAGAGGAACACGGCGGGGAAGACGAGCGTGCTCTCGGGAGACAAAGGGTCGGGCGCAAGGTGCACCTTGGCGTCCTCCATATCCGGGGGCTGGTTCGTCGTCCGGGTCCTGATCTGCCGCGCGCGCAGGGCCGTGCTGAGGATCATCTTCTCCTTCTGGGAGCGTTCCTCTTCGGCCTTCTTCTTGGCTGCGATTTTCTCAAGGACGGCTTTGCGCTCAGCGATCTTGGAAGCCACCTGCTCGAGCGCCTTGTTCTTGGGTTCGAGTTGCAGGCCGCGCGACGCAGCATCTTCGGCTTCAGCGACCTTGTCGAGAGCCAGCAGGGCCATGGCGGAGCGATAGTACGCCTTGACGTTCTTGGGGTTCAGCTTGAGGGCAGCTGCGCAGTCAAGGGTCGTGGAGCGGTAGTTCTCTGCATGCCATCGTCAGTACACCGGTCCTCCTTCATTGATTGATTAAGTAATGCGTACTCAGTTCCAAATTGCACAGCGCACGGTTGATGTAGCACGCCTCCTCCACCTCGCGATGCAGCCGCTTCTCCTTCTCGACGTCCTCCGGCTTATCCCACTTGTCTTCCTTTGCGGTTAAGACGGCGATGCCCTTGGTGTAGAACTCCTTGGCGTCCTTCCACATCTTCGCCTTGGCGGACTCGTTGCCCTGCTCGCGGAAGTTCTGGGCGACTTCGGCGCGGGTCCCTTCGTTCTGGAGCGCGCGGATGGCGTCGAGCATGGTGTTTTCGCCCTCTACAATTTACAATAAAGATCAGTAAAACACCCTTATTCCGTGGAACAATAAACTATGTAGATATAAGATACGTACGCTCATCCCCCGCCTTCTCCAGATCCGTCATGAACAGCGGCGTCTTGTTCATCATGTCGATGATCTCGTCGGCCGTATGCGACTTGACCGACGCCATGGCCGGCGGCATCTTGGGCGCGGACGGGTCACTCTCGAGCTCCTTCAGCTTCTCCTCGTTGATCGGGAAGGGGATCTCGTTGGAGGCCGCGGCATCGAGGGGGATCCCGCTGTGCGGAAGGGAGGGGGCGATGGGTTCATTGTTTGGAGTAGGACGCTGTGGTTGTTTCTGCTGTTCTTTGTTCAGGTCGAGAGCCTCGTCGAAGTCGTCGGGGAGTTCTTCTATTCGGCCCATTGTGGAAATTGTCTTAGAGAGAAGACAGAGATGAGAAAGAAGTTGATATGTACAGTACCTCTTAGAATCTAGATGGCGACGACTCTCGATTGTTCCGCTGAGAAAACTACTGTATCTGCCCGTGGGGCGAGGCAAACAGAGCAAACAAGAGGGGGGAAGGAGAACCACGAAGGTGGTAACGGTGGGGCTTAGCCCTAATCAGGCGGGGCGGGGTTTATCTCAGATGATCCATCCTATGGATGTGATTATGCAGTGCAAGATAAACAGTCCTTGGAGAAGAAGCGTGACGACTTTGCTTTATTTTTACGAGTGTAGGAGAGCATCTGTTGGTCTCCCAGCCAGCAAGTATCTCTGTGGATAATTCGACTTTCAACATCCTTTCTTCCGTTTCTTCGAGTTAGGCACAGTACTTCATAGGTATTTTTTTTGATCACGTTCCAGTTCATGAAGTAGTCATTTTTTTTATTATTGGTTCCCCCCTGGAGCAAATAATGATACATCAGGGGGAGTTGGAGAGAGCCGAACTCTCTTTACGTAGGGTAGGTAGGTAGGTAGGTGACCTGAAGGGTCCATTTGTCCGTTTACTTAGACTTGCGTGTCGAACTCACGTTCTGCTTTTTATTGTCGCAATCACTTCTACAAGGCTCTCTCTTGTTTTTCTTCTTTCAAGTCAATATAAAGGTCTATGAGAATAGGTTTCCAGTCAAGAGCTCCCCCATCTCTGCTGCGAGGGAACGTCGCTGTATTGTAGGTATGTACCGGCCACATTCTGAGCTGGATGGAATAGTATCCATTGCGGAATAAGAGAAAGTATGTGGTTGATGAAATTTACAGATAGGATTATACTGGCGATGTCTTGTCTAGGGAAAGTCTCCAGTAGGGCTACCTAATTCTATGCATTGGTTACAGCAGTGGTAGAGAATAGCCTCTGTAGAAGAGAACAGTGGATTTAGCATGTAGTCAAGGAGACGGAAGCCCGCGAGAACATGGAGGCAAGAAGTTTCCTATCCTAGGAGCCTTCCACTTTCAATGGAGGTTCCCTCTCCGTTTGTTCCGAGGGGATCTCCGACTTCTCTTCCTCTTCCTCCTCTCCCTCTTCTTCTTGTCGGCAGGCTCCGACTGCTTTCTTTCTTCAGCCTCGTGGCTCCGGGCCTCACGCGGCAGGTTGCCCTTTAGCTCAGGCTAGCTGGAGATCCTGCAGAATACAGACAGACACACACACGCCGTGGCTGGCTGAAAGGGAAAAAAAAAGTCGACTTTCCCAACCAGGTACCGTCGACCTACGAACGCGGCTTTAGTAAATTTCATGAATAAACACCATTGCATGCATATACACAAGGCAAGGCAGACAATTGCCGATTGCTGATAGGGCCGTTCATACAACACAACCTCCGTGGAGAGAGGATCGGGTCGGAACGACATGACTTCCCCAACCAAGCCCAAGTCCAAGGCTGGCTGGCTAGATGGCTGGCTGGCTGGTGCATAGCTAACCGTTTCTTTTCTTTTTTTCTCGGTCAGACCGAATGCATGCGTTTCTCCCTGCGTACAGCTAGCTACCTGGACATTTAGAGCTTTGAAATATTCCAAAGGAAGAGCTGAATAAGTAGAGACCTGACGTTTTACTTATGTAGATATCATACCTTTAGATATCTCCGGAGTAACACTATCTAATGTAAAAAAGGGAGTTCATACGTCAATGTACATGTACATACATGCACACTGACGCTTGCCTTGCCACAGGGCTGACGAACGACCACCTTCCTAATGCAACATTAGCCCGATGATCATCCTCGTCACCACCACCACCACCATCATCATCATCGTCATGGCCTGCATGCAGAAGAAAACTCCTAGAATGCTTCGGTTGCATTCGAAGAAGCGCACTATGACATACATAATGAGGGGTTTTCCAATGTTCGACGCTAGAGAAGGGAGGAAAAAAGAAGTTGATTGACCTGCAGACACCACAAACACCACGGCCACGAATCATACCGCGATGCATTTGTGATGCCCAACACGAACTGCAAGGCACAAATCATATCTTGTTCGCCCAACTCCGATCATCGGGAGATACGTGGGTAGGTAAGCTTGAGAAAAAGAAAAGACAGCCCCGGTCACACTTGGCGGGTTTAGCTTATTGGACAGCAGACGCTCAAGGCGTGCGAAAAGAAAAAAAAGAGTTCACTACTGACTGCCAGATGCAATTGGAGACGACTTTTTTTTTCCATGACCCCGAAGAAAAGAAAAACAACACGGCTACTTGGCTACTTTTTTATCACTCAACAGAGCCAACGTTGGATTCGCGGAGACAAAACTAACAAATGGGAAAACTTTTTTTCTGTAGATGTTGTCCTTAATTCCGCGGAGCGTAACTCGGCTTGGAGATATACCGCGATGATGATGATCATGATGACGATGATGGGGTTTGAGGCTCAAGTCAAGTCTTCCTTCCTGTTCTGGAGATATATACTATATAAGACTGTCCTGGTAGAGGCGTTCATGTTGTTAAATGTTGCTGACTATGCCATTCAGTTCCTTTGAAGTCCCCTTGAAGTCCTTTTCAAGACTCAAACCTCTGGGTTGAGATTTCACTGTCACGTTATCCACTCTATTTCACATTGTTCATCGGATCTTTCAAAAAATGCCTTTCTCCAAAAGCCAGACCAGGCAAACAGGGTCCGTCTTTTACTTACTTCCGTCCCCAAGGTTGCATCCTGACCCTCATAGACAGACTAAGAAAGGAAAATGCTCTATCTAGGAACCAACCCGTTGCCAGCAACAACAATGCCAGCTCCAAACTACCAGCTTCCAACAACCCACAATGCCTCAAACTGCACCCGCACTCGAATAGGAACAGCAACACGGCCACAGTCTCAACTGGAAATGCCATCGCGAACACCTCAGCTCCAAAGACAGAGACAACCCGTCCGCAAGGACAAGATCTTACCATCCCCCAGGCCCCCATATCATCATGCCCGTACCACGGCCCGATACTGCAGATGCAGATGAACAGCGCGCGCCACGGCAGAATCCAGGGGTGGTACGCGACGGACATGGACCAGAAGGCGCGGTTCATGGACCACAAGCCGGGGGAGCAGTACGCGCTCTTCAGACGGCCTGATAATGGGGAGCTGTCGACTTCGAGGAACTGTACGTGTGCGGACGTGATGACGATGAGGTCCGGGTCTGAGGTGGATATGATGATCATGATGGACAAGGACAGGGATGAGCTGTGCGGGTATCAGGTTGGTCTGTAAGTTCTATTGAGGGGAAACAGCGTCGGTAAAGGGCGCTTTATGTCTATGTTTATGTTTATGTTTATGTTGGCGAATGAGTGCTCCTGCAGGGAAATGAATACCTACCTAACTGTTCCAAGTGCTCCAAGTGGCACTAGTAGAGAAAAGTGAAAAAGTGTGAGGATCAAGAGCAAGGATATACATCCTTCATTATGATGACTTGAAATAATAGTAAGACTATTATCTCACCCATATGCCGCTTTAGCCACATTATTGGCAGTAGAGCATTTTGCATGATCACAGCCCCCGATAGATGTTGGGTATCTATCCACATCGACTTTTGGGCTTCTCCTGATAGTAGAGAAACCACATATGCTATGATAAGGGCAATACCACTTCAAAATTAAGCGGTCTCTGCTGCACAAGAAGTCGTTGTATTTTCTGTATCTTAACCGCAGTGACCATTTGCAGCCTGGGAATATTGGCTTCGGCCTTGGTATTCTTTTTTTTTTCTTTATTTTTAATATGCCTTCTCTTTAGCGCTGGCCTCCAAAGCGTCGAATACCTTATCGACTGTAGAATTATCAACGGGGTCGTTGATATATCGACCCAAGCTTCTGCCAGATTCTGGTGACTGTTCTTGTCGGCTAGCTCTCGAATTGTACGATTTTCCACATTTTTGTTCGTCTGAGCGTAGGTTTTTGATGCGATTGCCAACCTGCATCCCCTATCAACGCGGACACCGATAGAGAACTGTCATGGGTCGGTGGGGGCATAATTCGACGGCCGGCAGCTGAGTCGTCACCCACAGAGGGGCGGAGAAGCTTCTGCCTTGATGATGTTTTCAACGTTCGGTCTTGGAGGGAGCGCGGCGCATCGATAACAGGACCCATTGTAAATATTCGGAGGAATACTATTGTACATATCTTGAACTTGGATCAGTGAAAGACAACACGGGTTATAGAAGTCACTTGCAATACCTAATGTAAGTATATAGAGGTTGGTGACAGGTACCTAATGTATGTACAGTAGAGTAGACCAAGGTGTAGATGGCCAAGTCGACATGCAGAGTTGCGGAACACATGGTTCATCAGTGGGTGCGCATGCAACCCTCGTGGGAGACGCTGCACTTATATGTAGACCTCTGTCCACTTCCGCTGATTTCTTTTCGCTTTGGCTCCCTTCTCCCCCTCTCCGAGATCCCTGTCAGGCAGGGAACGGGCTGGCGAACAGGCATCATTGGCTAAACGCGTGTGTTGACAACCAAGCAACCTCGGCTATCATAGGAAAACCAGGAAAAGGAAGCACACCCTAAAAATTCTTATGTCTCAATCGCCTCGACATTTGCAACCAACTCGGTGATATTAAGTGTCGGGAGATGTAACAGAACGAAATGAGCCATTGAAGGTGGCCAAAGATCAGGCATGATTGCTCACATGACTTCAGTAGTCCAGCCCCTGCCAGTCAACCGCAACACGGTGAGCAGTGGTGACCTTGGGAACAAGGAACAAGGAATGAGAGGCACCAAAGAGCAGCTGGTGTCTTCGACTCTCCGTCGTACGAAGACGCTACGATGCACGTTTCGAAAGATGATTCTGAGGTCATCTTCGACAGCCGCCTCCCAGGGTCAGTTGCCTTAAAAAAAAGCAGGTCGCTTCTTCAATAGGTCAAGGTATGTACTGTATATGTACAGTACATATCTCTGCAGTAAGTTAAATACCCGTGTCCTCTCCTCTTCCATGTTCCGCTTGACAGATACCTGAGACGGTGTAGCAATGTACAGTACAGTACTGGTATTATAAGCAATGTCTTCTCCACCAAAACGTCTTGAGCATCTGGATTGTCCAGTCAGTATTTTTTTATTTTTAATTCTTTTTGGTTCGAGTCCAGCCGTCCTTGATTTGATGAAGCGGTACCGTAACTAGTCGCTGCTCTTCTTGTTCTTCTGGGGCTGGGATTAGACCGGGATCTGCTGGATGGAGGTGGAGGAGTTGTTTCCCTTGCTGCCTGACCGTCATTACAATTGGCAGAGAAAAGCCACAAGTCAAAGGCATCATTATTGTGAGCCAATCAGAGCTCGGCTCGAGGTAACAGGTACATACGCTTATTGATTATTAAATAGTGGATGGGACGGGTTAAATAAATCGGACTGGTTCACTCCTCTTCATAACCGTGATTAAAGGTGGCTGCGGCGGTCCTTTTTAATGAAAAAGGACTGAGGACGATGGAATGCTATGAGATACAAGATTGTTGCCTATGATTAAAATGGAGCATTAAAAAAAAGAAACCCGGACATAGGATTCATCTATATCACATTCACTAACTCCGATCCTCAGCCCTGGAGAGTCCTTGTCTAATTATAAATATAGAAGATCATAGATAGAAAAGATATGCGACTCCAAGCCTCTGCCTCATAGGTAGCAATACCATCGCCTGCCACCAGAAATCCCCTGGTGGTCTAGTTGGTTTATGGCACCCGGCTGTAATGGGTTGGATAGCAATCAATTGTTACCGGGTTGTCGCTGGTTCGAATCCAGCCCAGGGGATTCTCTTTTTCTTTTCCCGTCCTCGTCGTCTCGACAGGACAACCACCAGACTCCACATGTATGTATATGTACCAATTGTTCATCTTTTTTTTCTTTCTCTTCTTTTTTACATTTCCCCCTCTTTCCTTTGGTTCCCACTGATCTATCTGGTATTTAATCAACCAATCAATTGATCAGTTCTACAAGAAAGAAGGAACAGGAGGGAGCAGCTGGAAATTTTGACAATGGATTGGCTAGGCTAGCCGCCTCGTTCATTATTGTGCCGTAGGTTGAACTAATAAACGCAAACGGCGTTTTCTACTTATACTATAGTATAAACTACCTACTCCACGTCGACGTCGGGCTCGACGTCGCTGTAGCCCTCGTCCATGCCTTCGGACATGGCGTCCGCGTTGAGGTTGGTGGTGTCGGCGGGGGAGCCGTGCTTCTCCTTGCCCTTTTCGTAGGTGATGGTCCGCCAGCCTTCCGGGGCGGAGGGGTCCTTGATGTATTCGGACATGGGGAACTGAAGGCGACGCATGTCAGTGGTGTCTCTGACTGGAGAGACAAATGGGCAAGTATGGGACTTACGTAGTGGTCGTTCTTCTTCATGGTGACGACCCACGGCACGTTGTCGAACGTGACGGCGCGGAGCCGGAAGTACGTGTTGTCGGGGATCTTGTTGACTTCCCGGACGAAGCTGTCGAGGTCCGGCGTCTCGACGCCGTTGACAGCCGTGATGAAGTTGGTCGGCGCGAGGCCGTACTGGTAGGCTGGCGAACCGCGACTCTGTTGAGCAATTAGCAACTGAAAGATATATATATATATATATATATATATATTTATATAGATGTAAGGAAGGCAGAGAAAGAAGCAGCTACCTACCCTCGCGCTGACATAGACCTCACTGTGCAGTTTTGAGATCTGCTGCCTGACGGCGTGATGCGGTTTCTGCAGCACCGCACCGCAGAAGACGACAGCCCGGTCGGTCTCGAGGTCCTCCGTCGGCACCGTGGGCACCTTGACGTGCATCTCCTGCCCGTTGCGGACGATCAGCGCGTCGAGGACCTCCTGGTCGTACATGATGTCGAACTCCGAGACGCGGGTGATCAGCTTGCCGTTCAGGGTTAGGATAATGTCGCCCTCCTGGAGAGCGTCCGCCTTCTCCTTGAAGGACGGCGGCGGGCAATCCACCTTGCGCACCATGAAGAGCTGGTGCCGCGACGGATTTGCCTTGGCGACCCTCTGAATCCACTCCTCCGACACGCCCATGATCCGGACCTGGCTCATCTGGACGACATAGGTCTCCACGGGCAGTATCCGAAGCTTCGGGATGATCCCCTGCTGGATCTTGCCGATGATGGGGAGCAGCGAGGGCGTGGCAAAGCCCAAGTGGTACTCGACGTCCTTGTGGGAGTTGGGAGTGCGCTCACCCAGGTAATTCAGCCAGAGGGCCTGGACAACGCCATCCTCGCCTATCAGGACGCCGTTGGTGCACTGTCCGCTGAGGCCAGTGTCTACCGTGATGGCGTCCAGGTTAATTGCGCGGTATCTCGGCGCAGAAGCATTAGCTGGGATAGCTACCGTCGTGATGTCTGTGACGGTCGTCTTGGCGACCACTATACGGAAATTCTGGTTAAATCCAACAAAGATGGTGTCTTGTCCCTGCTTAATGTGCTCTGTACTGAGCTTGGCACTCTTGACAGGAGCCTGTACCAGACTAGGATCGTACTGCACAATGGTGTAGTTCTGCAGCGGATGCATGAAGACGACCTTGCCGCTCACAATAATGGAATCAGCAACGGTAATATTGATGTCACATAGATCATAGGGAACAATGGCCCTCGACACCACGACGAGACCTTTCTCCGCATCGATCACCACTCCGAACCCTGTCCTCTTGGCCTGGGGGAAGCCATCCAGCTTCAGAGGCATCGTACACGAGACGCGGACGAAGCTGCGCACGATCTCAGCCGCGGCAGGCTGGCGCACCCCGTCCAGCTGGATGAAGTCCGCCTTTCTCGGGACCGGCGGCAACGCTGGGATGGGATCAGCGATGTCGGTAAAGTCCCACAACCCGGTCTCGTCGTTCCTCTTCGCGAGACGCATCTTCGGATGCCAGTGGCGATCGATGTACACGATACTCGTGCCTCTGGTGTGGAGATCTCTGATGTGCCTGTATGAAATCACAACCCTCGAGCGATCTACGCGCGTCAGTGATTACCACGGGGTTTGATCTCCGTGCTCTGCCATCACTTACCTGGTATGGTCTTCATGACCTCTATAAACTCATCCAGATTACGAGTCGGTCGCTTATCGACAGAGTCTATAATCCACCCAGACAGCGTATTCTCGAGTTTAAAGGACCCGGCCGCTTCGCAGACATACACACCTCGGCAGGCGATGGCGTACAGTCTCGCCTGTTGATAGGACAGGTCGTGGAAGGTCCCTCCAGCAACCGTGAGGAAGCGGTCCGGTGTGATCGCATGTAGATCGCCAACCTGGCATTCCACCTCAACGTCCTTCCCACCCCTCTGGACAAGCAGCCGGATGGTCTGTCCAACGCTGGAATCCAGAATGTCGTCCAGTCTCACAAACTGCGTGATCAGCTCGCCGTTGACCTTGAGGAGCACGTCGCCCTCCTGGAGTTTTCCGTCGGCGGGACCCTCGGGAAGGACGATCTCAGCAACCAGCATGCCCGTTTCCGTCGGAGCCGCCTTGCGGACCGCAGCCTCCCACTCCGGGGTCAAACCCAGACGACGACACTCGTCGAACGGCTTCAGAATCCATTGTGTCTGTATGGTGCCTCGGGTGACCGGTTCACCCCTGCGGATGCACTCCAGAGCGCGCAGCGGGCGGTCCAAGGGCAAAAAGTAGTCCGTAGCGGCGCCGTCGGCACGGCCGCCGGCCTGGAGGGCAATGGCGTGCCCATCGATGTTGACGACGGGACTGCCGGAACTTCCACCGCTGGCAGCGGCGGCAGCCTGGATGTAGTTGGTGTTGAAATCGCTGTATCCGTCGCCATACTCGGGTGCGTTTCGATCCAGACGGCTGATCACGCCGGACAGAATGCTCAGCTTCTCTCCCGCATCGTTACCGACGACCCGGATCTCCACCCCGACACGGGCAGCCTCCGGCTTCAGCTTCAGCTCTGTCACCTTCATGTATTTGATAGCGGCGGGATCGAACTTGAGGATGCCAAAGTCGTGGACCGGATCTCGGTATATGGGGCGGACGTCGCACTAGAAATTGGCCAAAAAAAATCAGTATTACATAGAAACCAAGATAAACAGGAATAACGGAAAGAAAAAAAAAGAAAAGCCTACCTCCTCGTGGTTGTCAAAGATACAGTATCCCCAGAAGGGTCCCGCGCAGACCACATGTCGGTTGGTCAGGATGTAACCCCTCTCCGCATCGACCACAAACCCCGTCGCCTGGCTGCACATGGACAGGTCCGTATCGAAGGAGCAGGTCTGGCAGAAGTGGATGGACACGACGCTCTTCACCACGGTCTCGATCGTGGCCTGCCACTCGGGCGAGTCGGCCGGGGTCGGCCCCAGGGGCAGCATGCGAGGGTCGTCCTCCTCGTCATCCTCGATGTCGTAGACGGTCCCGTTGGTCGGCGTGGTGTCTCCGGGCGTCAGCTGCGAGGTCTCGGGCTTGAGGTGTTTCGTGGGGCGCTCAGCGTCCGCGACGGGGCTGTGCTTGCGCTTCGCGCGGGTCTCGCCGTTCATCTCCATGCTGGACGCGGACGAGAGGCTGCGGGCGGCGCGAAAAGGGCGGAACCGGGTCCCGGGAGCACGCAATGATGAGGCGAGGCAGGAGAGGGTCCGGATCGATGCCGCGAAGAAGCCGGTGGAGGGCAGTCGTACCGCTTGGCCCCAGGCGGAGCACGGCAGAAGATGCTTGTTCGCACGATGTCTTTTCAGCGGACAGGGCGACGGTTGGGAGGAGGAGGCGAAGAAATCCGGACCGGGGAACACGGGGCGCCGGGAGGCAGAAGAAGAGGAGGAAGAGGAGGAGGAGGAGGAGGAAGAGAAGGAAGGGAAGCTCGAGGACCGAGGGAAAGGAGGGATGGAGTTGGCGACAGGCAGGCCAGACGGCTGCTTATGATGGCTGCTGTAGGGCGCGGCGGGCGGTTTTGCTGGAGCTGGAGAAGAAGCAGTCGACGCAGTCGCAACAGACAGGCCCCTTCTGCGCACCGGGAGCCGGGCGGGGGACATCCACAAGACCACTCCAGCCGGTGAAGCAGCGGAGCTGAAGGGCTTCAGGTCGACTGCCGGGCTGCGAGAGACGATGGAGGAGCGCGTGGATGAAGGCGGGAGAGCCGGCGGTGGTCGAGGCCAGACGTGGTGCTTCGTTCTCTCCGCGCGCACTGATTGGGCGGGGGCCGCGGCGTCTTCTCCCGCCGGCCACAGCACCGTGTCGTGCTTTGTTCGCGCGCGACCGAGAGACAGGCTCAGTGAGCGAACACAGATTATTTTCATTACCAGGGCATCTAGCTGGCACAGGAAGTGTATGCATTGCTGACCATCCAGACATCATCCAAGGTCTTCGCGATATATATATATATATATATATACATCGTGCTCTCCATATGACGTCGGTTATCTAGACTCCATGCTGAAGGACATAAAACGTACAAATGGCATTCCCAGGCACACCAGAAGGAAAGACACCGTAGTAAACACAGAACATGACATTTTACCTGTCTCTTCACTGCGTAGCGCCAGTTTACGCGTTCGCGCCGGGGTCCTCCCTCAGAGATCACCACTGCTGAGGACTACTCCAGACAACGCGCACTCTCACTTCACCCTTCTCGCTTTCATGATCTGATCTCCTACATATCTCCCTGGAGGAGTTCAGTCCTCCCTTCAGAGACCCAGAGCCCTGCGCCCATTCATCACGATCATTATCATTATCCAACGAATGCTGCTGTCAACATGGTCCCATGGTCTGCGCAACCCCGCGCAGGAATCGCCAGACGCAGCAATTTCCCCTGTGCTTCTCTGTTGGATTTTATCCCCCTGATTTTCCTTCTCCCCGGCCGCTGACTGGTGCGCGACGGAATGTTCCCTCGAAGACCGGGTTCATACGCACCGCCGGCCGACCAGTTTGCATCTCCAAATCGACCCGAAGCAAGGAAGCTTATCGTCATGAGCAAAGGACTCCTCGAGGAGAGAGAGAGAGAGAGAAAAAGAAAGATGAACATGCTGCATCAAACCGCGGCGTCACCAGCGGGCGCAGGGCTGGGTCCACCGTTGCCCTGCGTCGCAGCCGGTTGGGCTGGCTTCTGCTGCTGCTGCTGCTGCTGCTGCTGCTGCTGTTGCTGCTTTGCAGCTCCCGGGAATAGCTCATTGAGCTTGACGTACATCTCGTTCAGGCTTGGGAGGTGGGGAGGTGGTGTCAGGATGGCTGGAGCCGACGGGACCACTCCTCCGGACTTCTTTGCTCGGTCCGCAATGGTCGCCAGATATGCCAGGTTTGCCTGCAGGCGGCGCATGCATTCGATGTATTCCTGGCTGGGCTTGGTGTTTGTCGGCGCCTTGGACGCGTCGTTGGTATTGTTCGACTGCTCCGTGGAGGGCGATGGAGAGGCGCTCTGGTCCTGGGACTGGGAAGCTGCCTGAGGCGGGGGCATTCCTGCCTTGCCCGCCGCCTGCAAGTTGACGACCTCCTGCAGGAGCGCGGAATTGATATCGAGAAGGATCTGGACCCGAGCCTTGTCCCGGGCCGTCGCCTGCATCTGAGCCGCCGACGGCTGTGCTGGGACCTGAGGCTGGTTCGGCTGCTGAGGCGGCCGCTGCTGGTTATTGGGGAACATGCTGTTTGGGGCAGAGACGGAGGTCATGTTCTGGGGAGGAGCCGCCTGGGCGGTGGTTGCGGGCAAAGCAGAGGGAGCCTGGGGCTGCGACGACTGGCCCAGGGTCGCAGGCACAGTCGCCTGGGGATACGGCGAAGGGGCGGAGAAATTATTATTGGGGTGGGGTCCTGCGGCGGAGAAGAGACGCGCTCATAGTTAGTCGACGGCCCCAAACGGCACACGAGGGACAGAGACCGACGCCAGGACATGGACACGCGACAAAGTGATACAGATCTGCCACCGCTGCACGGTTCGGTGCGGGCTGGTGCCACACGAGGCCCGTCTGTGTTTCCCT
>Ga0207767_1000221_pt1 | contig 50030 bp, 45 predicted proteins | sample HigsolmetaGSP17D_FD_184845 | JGI IMG/M metagenome (GOLD analysis project Ga0207767, IMG submission 184845) | High solid enriched microbial communities from the Joint BioEnergy Institute, USA - SP1-7-D (SPAdes) | ecosystem: Engineered > Bioreactor > SSF (Solid state fermentation) > Aerobic >... | reverse complement strand
GGGGGGGGGGGGAAGGAAATGTGATCCATCCACGGGCTGGTCGCGAACTCTTTCCCTGGGCTTCATTCCTTGGAGAGTAAAAGGGGCATAAAAGAACATATAGGGGACCAATGGACCATGGGACTCCCGTATTATGCTCTTGGTTTGTTGGCAAATTAAAAGAAAAAGCTTTATTCGGCAGCAATACCATATCCAATGACAGTTCAAGAGATACCAAAATTTTTTGCTCGACGGTTCTTGCGTTCCTGGATAAGCATCTCCGTCTGCACGTAAAGGCGATCGAGATATTCCATTGCGGAGGCATCTTTCAATATCTTTGCAACCTGTATGCCGGCCGAGATAAGTTGCAGCACATTCCGGTCATCCTTGACAGGTCTGGACTGATGCTTCGCGGCATGTCGCATCTCCAGGGAGTTTTCCAGCACGGTGACGAACTGCTTTATCTGGCCATTGTATAATACCCGGGCTGGGATCCGGCGCTTGGTGGCAAGTCTCTTCAACAGATACACCCACTCGGTCCACTCCCGGTCAGCGGGCACTCTCACCTTTCTCTTATCCGGCTCCAACGGGATTGGAAATTGATACTTTGCAACAAAGTCAAAAGCACATTTTGATAGTCGATCATTGACTTGACAAAGGATCCGATCTTGCTCTGAGACATCAAGGTTAGTAGGCAGGTGAGGCAATTCCCTCTCCTGGGCTGCTATCGTCCGAGGGGATGGAGGATCCAGAAACTGGTGCGGCCCGTCAAACTCGTCGCGATTGGATGGTCGCCTCTGCGAGTGATATCTAACACCTCTTGGTTTCTCGGCGTCCTGTCCCTTGGACATTTCCACTAGGTACTCCGACCTTTCAGGCGACTTGGAAGGGCCGGAATCTCGTCTGAGGGGGTCAGGGGAAATATATCCGGGCGATTCCCATTCCCTGTAGACAGACACCGGCCGCGGTGGCTGTCCGAGTGGCGCTCCGATTGGTGGACAAGACACATGGCCGGACGTATTTGAATAGCGTCCATAATCCTCAGCTGGAGTTACATTGTAAGAAGACTGATAATCAAAGTGTCCTGCTTGTCCAAAGGGCCGAGAAGCCGAATATAATTCTCCTGATACATAATCCCTGGAGGGAGGGAACGCTCTTTTCCCGCTAGGCGAACGGAACAGAAGACTCTCAGTATTGTGACTGGGCAGAGGAAGCAGGGAGAACCGAGTGTACCTTTGCCGATAAGCCAGGGGAGGTTCCGAGAGAGATTCGTAGAACTGCGTCTGACGGGGCATCATGCTACTTGTCCATGTGAGTGCATTGTGAGTGCAGGCACGGTTGTACCAATTCAAACTAACCTTCGACGGGGGAAAGCATCAGACTCGCTGCTTGTGGAATAGGAGCCTAGATCCATACTTGATGTTGTGCTTGAGAATGGCGAAAAGTCCCCCGGCAATGCCATCACTTGGGGTGAGACAACAGGATTCATGGAACTTTACGGGAGCACCAAAAAAAAGAAGAAAACAAAGGACAAGCTTTAGATATCTCTTGTCCAGGGAATACCAGAGATATCGTTTGGGTAAAAAGCTTAAGTGGGTGTGGAAAACAGAATGGGACTGACAAAGGACAGTTATATATTAATACTCCGTACGTTGCACCGAGGGCTCCGGGACAAGGCTCACGTCCAGTATCAGATAAACACTGCAGTTCCACAGCGTGTATGAAGAAACGGAGCCAACAATGACAGCTGGCATCAAAAGTGGATTCCACGAAAATCTTGACCACCGTCGCTGCATACGTACAAGGTACCTACCATTCAAAAAAAGCGTCCGTTTTTCTTCACCGCCTCTTGATCCGATCGATAGCATAACTGTACCTGCTGGCCATAATAGCCGAGACTGGGCGTGTCAGAGGAAGAGAGATGAAATCCAAGCGGTTCCGGGGAAGAGGCAACCGATCCACTCGGATCGATTTCTACCATAAGATGAGAGTGCGGAAGGTTTCATCGGAATCTCGAGCAACTGGATAAGCCTGTTGAGCGGCCGGGCCAAGGAGATAGACATAGCCCTCCTGCCTTAAAAAGCCTCATATCCAAAGAATCCTCAGAGATTGACTGATGAGGCCCCTGTCTAAGGTGTTTGGGCAGCAATACGAGCAAAAGGAACGGTGGGCGCAATGACTGTCCACTAAGAGACTCCGGCCCCTTGAGTTGCTCCTGTCAATTGAGACGAGACGCTTACAGAGCGGTAACACCAGTAAGTGGCCTCCGGAAAGTAGGTAATCAATACTCTCAAGGAAATAGGCCCAGAATGGACACAGTAAGATACCGCCGGAGCCTTTGGAACGATTGTCTGTGGAGGACGAGGGGTGATGTGGCAGGTGGCCGAGAGCAGGACCCGCGTCTGCAGACCTCCTCAGTGGCCCTAGCGCGTTAATAATTTGCAGAATGATACTATTTGAAATAAGCTCAGGGACATTCGCACCCCCGGCATGTGCCTGTCACGCAGAGCTCGCGATGTCAAAGTTCCTTTCTGCCGGCGCGACGCAACCCGAGCAGGAGCTTTTGCGGCTAGCTCTCTGGGATGATGGGCCCCTACTCGGGGAGACCCACACCAGCACGCGGAAGACTAGAGTATAACATCTCGAATTGAACTGTGGAGAGCGTAGGATCTACGCCAGTGCGCCGGGATAGCTCGATGGAATTGGGCATAAATGCGCGACTTCGAGGCCCAACTCGAATCCGGGACGCATTGGCCAATCGAGGCTCATGCCGTGGTGTCAGCAAGGGCAGACGGCGGGCAGGCCATGTGCTAGGAAAACTTGTATGGGATATAGAAGACGTCGGGGCAGTGCTTGGAAATATCGTCCTATGGTGAACAAGCAGACAAGAAGCGATGTCGGACTTGTGAGGTTTCTTGAAGCACGAGGGATGTCTGCGTATGACGTCATCGTACCGAGCAGGCATCTAGGGCTTAGGGTTGGCTGCTTGGGAACCCGTCGGTTTACAGTGCTTACAGTGAAGCAATAAAACCTTTGAGGCCAGCTGATCCGTCTGTGAAAAAGAACAGAAAGCATCAAAGAAGCTAAAAACTTCGCTATTGAAGACTGATCACAAGACTGGGTGAATCCACAATTAAGCATGTCTCAAAGATGACGCCGACAGGCCTCCGCTCGATCAGTCTTGCAACCGAAATCCGAGCGCTGAGAACGTCTTAGTAAAAGGACAGTCTCCAAGAGATTTTATACGGTCACTGGTAACCTGCGCTATTCATGTACAGGGTGTAAACAGGGTGAATGTGTTACAGACGACTTGAAGTTGCCGCACGTCGGGTATTATTATTGTTCGCCAAGTGGTATCAACTTTAAATCAGCCTACCAGAGCGGGTATCATCATTCCTTTAACGTTATCAATCACGTTTTGTCCCTGGGTTCGGGCGCTTAGGTAGCTGAATCCCCAGGCGACGGGCATAATCCTGGATGCTGGTGAGCGGGACTCCACGCATACAAAGGTAGGTAAGCACTCACTTCGCAGCTGAGACGGATAGCGTCCTCGATCCCAACGCGAGCCTCATAGCCCAGAATCCTTTTTGCCTTTTCTCCGCTTGCGTATCTAACGGAGCATGCGTCCTTGACGCTTCCACGGCTCAGGGTTGTTGTTGCACCGGACACCCACGTGAAATACTCGGAAACAAACCCTGCAACCCACGCCAGACTGGTTGGGATATGCACCTGAAACGGCGGGATATGCCCGAAGTGCGCCCAGATCGCCAGACAGAAGTCGCGGAACGTTATCGGTTCGTTGTTCTGGATGAAGAATGCCTCACCGGCAGCGGTCTTTGAGGAAACTAGGTTCTCCGCAGCCAATACGTGAGCATCTGCGACATTCGTCACATATGTAACATCCCAAAGGTTATTGCCATCACCAATTATATAGGGGGTCTCGCCCTTGGCAATACATGCGTGGATAGACGGGACCAATTGGTAGTCGCCCGGGCCACAGAGCACCGAGGGCCTGAGAGCGCAGGTCGCCAGGGTGGTGCTTGATGCCTCGAGAACCATGGCCTCTGCAGCAGCCTGACATACCATTATTAGCACACTGGAAAAATGCCATTATACCAATGGGCGGTGGGATGACCTTGGACTCTCCGTATATGAGCGACGAACGAGACGTGGGCCAGCGTTCGTCAATGTTGGGATACGGGATTCTCATGTCGTCAGTAACAGCGCAGCAACTGCTCGTGTAGATGAAGGCTTGCACGCCAGCCTGTTTCGCGGCCTCGAGCACGTTCCTAGTTCCATCCACATTGATCTTCCAGACCAGGCTCTGCAGTTTCCTCCCATACCGTTCACTAAGGGGCGGCACTATTCCCGCAGTATGAATCAGAACGACAGGACTGACTTTCTTAACGGCTTCCTTGATCTCCTCTGGAGATGTAACATCAGCCTGGATAAATGAGATATTAGACGGCAATACATGTGTAGCGTTGGGAGGTTTTATGTCAATGATCGTAATGGCGCATTCGGGGTGCTTCTCGGCCAGAGCTCTGGCCGTCGCCGAGCCCACGAAGCCAGTGCCGCCCGTTATTAGAACGCTTTTGAGGGCCATAATAATGTTTGACACCACTATTGATTGATGAAATCAATACCTCAACCCCCTCCTTGACGTGCTGTGGTTAGGTTCTAATAAATGTTCATGTCTCTGTGGTCCCCTGAACGCTACCAGGAGTAGTGAACCGACGACCGCGGAGACTCGTGATTGGTTCCCGGCCTCTCGACGGGTGCCGGGGGAAGGAAGAGATACTACAACCGGGCCCGAATAATAATAACGATCGAAAAATGGTGGCCGTGACACTGAGAGATGCCTCGCGATGTCAATTTTCGGTGGTTCTTCGCAGCCTGCAAGGAGATGAAGCGGTAAAAAGGTGGCAGGGACTTCACTGACTCGAAGCATGTCTTCATGGCCGCAAGGACGGGTTATGCCACGTACTTCCCCAGTACGAAGTGCTATTCACGCGACAACCTACATGGGTTATAAACAGCACAAGTATAGTACAGTACAAAGGGGAGTTTGAGAAAGTGTTTGAAGTGACAACGTTACTATACAGACCCGTGACCTAGGTATACATCAAAGTCGCAAACTTTGAGAACGCAGCAGCTGACCAAACTCCAGTTTTGATGCAAACAAGGACCCTTCCCGTTTAATTGACCCTGCACAGAACCAGACCTCCGACATTCTTCTCGACGCATTCCCGAGCTTCCATGACTCCTCGGTCCGTAGACAGGTAGAGACACTCGCCTGGCTTGCGCAGACCCTCGACATATCCGCTCTTCTGGCCTCGGACGATGCGACGAAGGCCAGGGACATCCAGAGATATTTTCCGCTTCGGTTTGCTGACCAGCTCTATTCTGCTGAGCACCGGCTCGCTCTGCCAGTACTTCAGGCCGAGCCACAATCGCCTCGAAGCGACGTTGCTCTGCGTCACTGGCTCCACGCCCTCATGCTCGTCGTTTACGGCAGGATGACCGAGAAGCAGGTGTGGTGGAGGAGGGTTCGGTCCTCCACGGACGACGCTCGAGATGAACCCGTCCCTGTACAGCGCCAGGCAGAGTTTGAGGTGCATCTTGGTGTGGGGGATGGACGTGAGGCCTAGGCGCGCCTTGACGCAGTTGTTCAGATGAGAGCAGACATTGGCCAGATTGGAGAGAGACATCTTGTATCAGGAAGAAATTGGCCCAAGGGCCCTTTTCCTTCGTCGACGATGAGCGAGCGGCAGCGGCAGTTCTCACGCAGGCGCTGCAACGCGGGGAAGTGAGCAGCGCAGAATCAAGCAGGCAACAGGAAAGGGATATTACCTGTCGAATATCGCCTGAGAGACGTTGCGAGAAACTGGCAATTGTTCCGTAGGTCGGGGATGGGCAAATGCGCGATCTCTGCAGCGGCGGGACTGCGGACGAGATTTTCGGAGAAACGAAGCGACGGCTCCGTCACGCTTGGCGGGGCGACGCCGCGGGCAATCAGCGATCTGTATCGCATCGCAGCAGCGCTCGAATAGCCGCCGGGCTGTCGCGGCCCTGCAGCGAACGTGCAAGGTGAGTAGCTCCCCCTCATTTGCGCATATAAGCCCATGATGCGTCCCCTCCGGCTGTCCTTCTGTGTCGCTGCCCCTTCTCCCGTGCTTCTTCCACCGTCCCTCCGCATTGCTCCGCTCTCGCGCTGACCGGCACCATGCCTCCATTGCCCGGTGAAGAGCGCATGCTGACAGTGTAAGTCGAGACCCCTGCAGGAATCACCACCAAGGCAATTATTCAAATCTGACGCCCGTAGCTATGCGGACGTCCACTATTACTTCACTGCGCCCACCCCGAGACCGCTCCACCACCGCTTTGACAAGGGCTCGTATCTCTACATCTACCACGATGCCGCGCAGCGCAAGGCTAGGATCGAGATCGCGAACAATCCAGGCACTCCCGACCAGGATGCCTTTCATGGAGGTCGGCCGTCATGGAGCTTTTCTTTATCGCGCAGGCCATGAACCGTGCTGACTCAAGTGAATCGCAGCGTTGGACCATGTCCATCTGCGACACTCGAACAGATTCCCAACCCTCTGTACGCTGACGGTCGATGGGTTCCCTCAGGGCTCGCCCGTATCACCCTCGTCTCCTCCAAGTGCAAGCGGATATGAATGGCACCTGCCTAGCGGCGATCCCCGCGACGAGGGCAAGTTCCTGTTCCGCTTGCACACATTGGACATCTATTTCTGGACCCTGGACGATGCGAATCTGTTTCTCGACTCTGTGGAGCATGTACTGTCTCCTGGACAGATCGAGACGGATCGCCACCATCACCCGTCCCAAGCGCACGAAGATGCGATGAGCACGGTTGTCCAGCAGCTTGAAAACGCAGCAATCACGGACCCTGCGTACAAGAACGGACATTCCCGGCCAGAGTCGGTTTCCCTACCTCCAGCACAGCCTGCCGCGGGAACCGGCCCTGTCCCTTCTAGCCGCACGTCTGTGCAATACGAGCAGACGAATACTGCCACTTATACACACCCCCAGGGCCAGGTTCAGGAAGAGCCCGTGAACTACACCCCTCTTCCATATAACCCCGCTGCTCCAGCTGCTCCCGAGCCGATCAAGCACCGCGAGAAGACCCCGCCTCCAGTGGATGGAGCCGAGGGAACCGGACTCGCTGCAGCGGCCGCAGCGGACGAGCGCCATCCCTATGCGCATCCGTCTCCGCCGCTCTCAGGCGGCTTTACGACTCCCCCGGCGACAACCCAAGGATTGAGCTATTCGACCCCGGGCGTAGCAGCCCAGCCTGGATACATGTCGCCGCCGCCAAGCGCAGGCTTACCACCGCCAAGTGCAGGGTTACCACCAAACGCAGGCGCAGGCCTGACGCATACTCACACGGCATCCGTCTCGTCCCATTCCTCCCTTCAGAACACGCCTAGAACTCCCTCGTTCCCGGGTCCGCCAGTCGTTGCAACCACTCCTTCTCCTTTCCCTCAGCCCCAGCCCGGAACTACCACGACCATGTCCTTTGCCCCTCCTCCTACACAGGATACAAATGCCTATCTCTACGACCAGCACCACCAGCAGCAGCATCAACAGCAGATTTACGCTTCTTACCAACAACCACAACAGCAGCAGCAGTATCCCCAACAACAGCAACAGCAATACTACAACCACCAGTACCAACCTCAACCGCAACCCCAACCTCAATACGTAGCAGACTACACCCAGCACCAGAACATCCAGACTCAGACCATCCAAAACGGAATAGGAGTCCCACAACCACCACAACAATCTCCCATCCCCGTCCCCATCGGTGGCTTCTCCACCTACTCCTACGACCAGCCCAGTCAACACCAACATACCCCCTCAGGAACAGGCAGCGAATACGACATCCACAGCCAAGTCTACCGCCCCACCGAGGCGGAGGCCAAGAGCCACTACTACAAGGAAGCGCAGAAGGCGATGAAGAAGAACAAGACCAACAAGGACAAGGACGGGCAGGTCGTAGTCGAGGTGCAGCGGCCGCGGAAGCTCGAGGAGAGCGCGGCGCGCGTCGAGAAAGGGGTGAATCGGCTGCTGCGGAAGCTGGAGAAGCATCTGTGATTATTATTTGTCATTTTGTGGGTTGGGAGGTGCGAGTTATGTGTGATTCGTTTTGAACCAGCTTGGGATTTTTATTTGTTTTTATATCCATACTGCTGATGTCTCGGTATCCATGCAGTTTATGTGCGTTTGTTTTTTTTCCTTATATGCAGCGTATCTCTCTTTTATGTTCTTATGAACGTACTGCAGATGACAATATGAACATGATACCCGTTATGTATGGTATATTGAACGGAACAAGCGAGCAGTATGAAAGTCAAAGTAATCAAATCGAATCAAATCAATTTCTCGACTAGGTAGATAGCTAGATCCCTAACCTACCTATAGACTATAGATATAGATACTACCTAGACTCCACCTGCATGCACTACCTAACATACTGTAGATGATATAGATGATAGATATGATAGGACAGAGACGAACATCCATCAGGTCCTGTGCCTTGCTCACTCAACCTGAAGCACCGGATAAAAAAACGTCCAAAAAGTGAAAGAGGTGATAATTAAAAGAGATAAACAATCATGCTCAATGTCAATTTCATAATATATGCACCCAATGAAAAAAAACTGAGATTAAAACAATTTCAATTTAAAAAAGATAAATAAAAACACTCCATACACTAAATAACAAGCTAGCTAGCTCCAATAGATATAGAATCAGACATCGAAGAAGAGAGGAGCTCGCCCACACGGAAAAAGCGAACACATGAAACCGAATCACGCCTCTGCTAAGCTAATCAAGGTATAATGACGAAGAAAACAATCGATCCTGGAAGATTGAAATAGATGCACTACAGATTTTACCGAAATGTGGCTTTTGTCAGTCTGCGCTTACTTCAACGGTCGTCGGCTTGTTATCCTCCGCAACTGCAGATGCCTCAGATTCCGCGGTGGCTTCCTCAGGCTGCGCAGTCACGGGTTCATCCGCGGCGGGTTCGGCGGGGGCTTCCGCTGGGGGCTCCACAGGGGCTTCCACGGGTTCTTCCGTGGGTGCTTCCGAAGTGCTCTCCGCAGAGTTCTTCGCGTCCCCGGTTACGGCCTCAGTCTCCTCCTTGTGGTCAGATTCCTCCTTGTGTGTTTGCGCGCCATCCTTCTTGCCCGCTGCTGGCGCCTTCTTCGCCTTCGAAGGCGTCTGCGCACGATCCTCGGCCTTTCCAGTGGGCTTCTTAGCAGCAGGCTTTGCGACCTTCGTCGGTCTTGGGGGGCTCTTCACGTCCACTTTGTCGTGCGCCTTGCTTGCGGAGCTCGCGGTTGGCCGCGTCATTCTCGCAAGGAACCCCTCATCGACCGGCCTGGTGCTGGCATTGCTGACGCGAGACTTGGGCCGCTCGTTGTTCGACTGCGACGAAAGCGATGGACGAGAGGACTGCTTGCTGAGACTGGAGGCGGTGGGAGTGGAGGTTCGCGGTGACGCAGTTCTGTCAGTCTTCAGGGTGGATGACTTCCGCGTGAGGCCCGACGAAGGTGTAGCGGCCCGGCTGGGTGACTGGGAGGCGGTTCCCTTCTTCGCAGCCGAGGATGCCGTAGGGGCCGTCATGGAAGCCGGGAGGCGGACCGGGCGGGTAGGAGACTTGGACCGAGACTTCGTAGCGGGAGAAGCATGGGCGGAGGTCGTCCCCGTGCGGTCTCGCGAGGGCGTTGAAGCACGGGTAGGCCTTTCTGTAATCTTCGCGGCGGGATTCAAAGACGGTCGGCTGGGCTTCTTGGTTGCAGTTTTAGCCGGTTCCTTCGCAGCCTCTTTTGTCGTAGTTGGCTTGCTCGATTGAGTCTTTGGGGTAGTTGCAGTAGATGGTTTGGCTGTACGAGATTCGGCGGGAGACTTGGAGGCCTTCGTGGGGGAGGGTTTGGGAGCGGCTTTGGTGGTCGACTTCTCCTTGGGAGGAGAGGCGTTCGACGGGGGCTTGGAGACCGTCTCCGAAGCTGGTTCATCTGCATCCTTCTGGGACGACTCCTCCGTAGTCTTTTCTTCCGGCTTGGACTCCGGTTCGGCGTTCTGCTCATCGGGGGACGTCTCTGGCGGCGGCGACACTGCACCGTCGTCTTCCGGAGGAGACTTCTCCAGAGGAGAAGGCTCAAGGGCCGGAGCTGACGTCGACTCGCTCTCCGGGGATGCATCGCCTTCGGGAGGAGGCTTCTCGGAATCGTTCTTCGCAGCTTCGACTCCGTTTGTGGGAGGGGATGTGGCGTCAGACGCCTTGTCCGATCCCGGCTGCGGAGTTCCTGTCGCAGCCGCCCTGTCCTCGTCTTCAGACCTGGTGGGTTTGTCTTCGTCGCTCGCCTTCCGCAGTCCCACCACGGTGCCCGACTGGCCGACCTTCTCAACCGCGATGAAGCTGGTCCGTACCTTGGACAGCGGCCTGACGGGACCCGAGCCGTCCGACCCGGTGGGCGAGCGCCCGCGGGACGGGGGGGAGGAGACGTTGTTCTGGCTGTTGCTCTCGAACTTGGCCAGCAAGCTGCGGACCCCCTGGGGCCGGTTCTCCGCCATGGCTGCTCTGAAGCCGAGGCAGGTTGGGCAGGTTTGGCACGCTAGGTCCGTTGGAGGCGCCAGGGCATCTACGGCTTGGAGGGACACCACCGAAGCGGTGTCACCGACGCAGAACGCACTGGGATAAGGACAGACTCGGCGGTCTGTCCGGACTCTCGCACGGGTCTGGGAGGGAGGAGGGATTTATCTGGCGGAGGGGCGACACGGCCAGCAGGCTGTCGGGCCGCAGACAGGGGGGTTGGGGGGACGCAGGCTCAGCTGGAGCGAGACGCGTAGTAGGGGCAACGTGACAGAAACAGACCCAGCGAGAGCCGAGGCTCTGGCAGGGGGAGGAACACAACGATGAGAACCGGAGGAGGGATGACAGAGGAGGAGGAGGAGAAAGAGTAAAGAAAGAGATGAGAGAGACAAGGAGGAGATGAATACGTAGGCGTTAAGAGGGCCGTCGCGGTGGTTTAGGGGGCACGGGGCGCCCAGGCAGCGCGCAGGGGGCCTCAGGCCGCCGCCGCATCGTCAGGGGCCGCGCTGCCGAGGCGGCAGATCCGCAGCGAAAGATGGAAACATGGGGATCGTCAGTCCTCCACATCATCCGCAACGGCCAGAGAAGAAAAAAGTATGCTCATGCTGGCCTCGCAGGGCTGAGGCCGCGCCGCGCTCGCCGTCGTTCCCGGCCGCGGGACGCACGCCGTCGCCGTGCCTGCGTCGATCCTATCACCCTGACGGCCATCATCCGCAGTACCTCGTCAGCCGTGGAGGAAATACGGAGGAGCATACGGTGGCTGAGCCAGTGCGTCAGGTCGGAGGGGACGCGGGACCGCAGAAAAGAACACGTCTCTGGACGGAGATGCCATCTCATCTGCTCCTCTCTGGTCGAAGTCGTGTACGTGTCCTCCACTGCGTCACGCCGGCAACGTCCACCTGGCAGAGACTGTCCTCATGCTGACGCGGTCAGGGCACAGCAAGAAGGAACTCGAGAGCAGCAACGGCAGCCACACAGCATCTTCCTGAGACCTTTATATACATGAGCATGTAGAGCTGCCAGAGCTGTCCTTTTCTGTCTCTGCGGCTCTGCACCCGGATCAATGTTCTTCCGCCGCACGACAAAACCCCTCCTCCCATCTCCCCTCCGTCCGGCCTCGCCAGATCGCGCACACCATGGCTGCCAGAACACTGCGGATAGGTCAATTGCTCTTCTTCTTGGCTATAGAAGCGTCTTGCAAGCTCAATTGCTGATCTCGTGCAGGTCTGATTCCGGGAGACGGCATCGGGAGGGAGGTCATCCCGGTATGTTCTGCTCCGCACGTCCGATGGGCGCGACCTGGTAGGAAATAACACGGCTGGAACCCTGGCTGACACGAGCGATACCTCAGGCCGGTCGCCGCATCCTTGAGGCCCTCCCCGCCTCGCTGAAGCTCAAGTTCTCCTTCGTCGACCTCGATGCCGGCTTCGACACCTTCAAGCGCACCGGCACCGCCCTGCCCGACAAAACCGTCGAGACGCTGAAGAAGGAGTGCGATGGCGCCCTGTTCGGTGCTGTCAGGTAGGCTGATTGCTCTGTCTGATGCTCCTGCATTAGTACTTGGAACCCAGCTGATGATGGCAGCTCCCCCACCACCAAGGTCGCCGGCTACTCCTCGCCCATCGTCGCCCTGCGCAAGCGCCTAGACCTCTACGCCAACGTGCGCCCCGTCAAGACCACCGCCCGCAGCAGCGGCTCGCCCATCGACCTGGTCATCGTGCGCGAGAACACCGAGGACCTCTACGTCAAGGAGGAGCGCACCACCGACACCCCCACCGGCAAGGTCGCCGAGGCCGTCAAGCGCATCTCCGAGCGCGCCTCGTCCCGCATCGCCACCATGGCCGGCGAGATCGCCCTGCGCCGGCAGAAGATCCGCGACGTCGCCGCGGCCAGCGGCAACGCCGTCACCCGGTCCAAGCCCCTGGTGACCATCACGCACAAGTCCAACGTCCTGTCGCAGACGGACGGCCTGTTCCGCGAGGTCTCGCGCCAGGCGCTCGCGGCGGACAAGTTCGCCAGCGTCGAGGTCGAGGAGCAGATCGTCGACTCGATGGTGTACAAGCTGTTCCGGCAGCCGTCGTACTACGACGTCATCGTGGCGCCCAACCTGTACGGCGACATCCTGTCCGACGGCGCGGCCGCGCTCGTCGGCAGCCTGGGCCTCGTGCCGAGCGCCAACGTCGGCGACGGCTTCGCCATCGGCGAGCCGTGCCACGGCAGCGCGCCTGACATCGAGGGCAAGGGCATCGCGAACCCGATCGCGACGCTGCGCAGCGCCGCGCTCATGCTCGAGTTCCTGGGCGAGGAGCCCGCCGCGGCCAAGATCTACGCCGCGGTCGACGCCAGCCTGGACGAGGGCAAGGTCCTCTCGCCGGATCTGGGCGGCAAGGCGACGACGCAGGAGGTCCTAGAGGACGTGCTGAAGAGGCTGTAGCCGTACACTCATGTTCCTACAAATATAAGTACAGAAGATGAATATAACATGACAGTCAGTTTCTATTCTATGGCTCTACGGGCATGTTACTCCCTAAATAAGTACCCACGATCATCTCTTTTGATCGATACCCGTGTCTTGGAAGGAAAGTAGAAAGAAAGAAAGAAAGAAAGAAGAAAAACAGGTCAACACTCCACATCACACTGTCTCTGCTTCTGCTCCTGCTGCGGCTCCCAGTCAAACCGCCCCAGCCGATTCTCATCACCACCACCGCCATCGCCGGCGGCGCCCTTTCTGGCCCTCTCCTCCTCGCGCATCTGGTCGTGCTCCGCGCGCGAGCCGCGGATGATCAGCGTGAACATGACGACAAAGTAGACGACGCCCGTGCGCCGGTTCTTGAGCGTGTAGCGCAGCTCGTGGTTCTTCTCGTCGATGTACTTGGTCACCTGCAGGCTGAAGCCGGGGAGGCGCAGGGAGAAGTCTGCAGCAGCCATCAACAAGTCAATAAAACTTATCACACCAGAAATAGACATAGACACGGAAGAGAGAGACAGAGAGAGAAAAAGGTTGGCAAACCATTAAACACGATATACGGATTCCCAAAATCCGCCAGATACACCCTCCCCGGCTCAAACACGAACCGTTTCCGATTCTTCTCATCCAGGAAAAACTTCCTCCTCCCCTCCACCGTATCCGGGATCACCCCGTACTTGCCCTTGCGCACCTTCTCCCCATCGTCCTCGTCCTCATCTCCATCTTCTCCCCGCTCCGCCCCCTCCTCGATAATCTTATCATGCACATTCAACACCTCATCCGTCCCCCGGATCCGATTCCCGATCCGGAACTGGTTCCAGCTCGCCAGGGCGGGGCTGTACAGGTAGGGTTTGTCGGCGTAGGCGTCGCCGTCTAGGGCGGGGTCGAGCGTCCACTTGACGAGGCGCAGGGCGGTGTTGAACCCCGGCGGGAGGCGGTCGCGGATGGGCCGCTCGAAGTCGTTGCCGAAGATGAGGTCGTCGCCGGAGATGGGGTGCTTGGGGACGAGGGAGATGGCGATGGAGTACTGGTCGTGGGTGTGGAGGGGGTGGGAGAAGTAGGGGTGGGTTGGGGGGGAGGTGGATGGGAAGCCTGGTCATCATTATATATACTATTAGTAGACATTCATCATAACTGTAAGGGCAGGGAGGGATGGAGATACCCGTATAGTTCTGCACGCGCACGCACAGGCTCACGATCGCGTGCGCGTTCTCCAGCCGCAGCGTCTCGTCCTGGTTGACGGGCACCGTCTGGTGCGTCCGGGGATCGTACTCGGGTCCCGCGGTGACCTTGAGGCGATACCGGGAGCCGGCGAGGCCCATGGCTGTCGTCTGTACCTTGTTGTATCAAGTACGTGACTTGATTTCTCTCTCTATCTTTCCAATCCAAATGTTACCGGATTAGGTAGGTAGGTATGTATCGTTCGTGGCAGAAAGAGAACTCGTCAGCCGGGTATATATACTATACTATACAAGTGAGCAAGTGAAGACGCCATTCACAAGGAGTCAAGACGAATCAACCCCTTCACTCAGGTTAAGTAGGTACTTTGGGAGGTACTCACTGCAGATCGGGACCTCAACCTCAGACGGCAGCTGAAACAGCGTCTGCATGGCGGGAAAAGCTCCTCCTCCAGCCCCGTGGGTCCCCGACCATGACGCGCAACGCTTCTAGCTCAGATTAGAAAATGCCAACTTCTGACAGCATGAGACGCGGGTCGAGGTGAGAGAAGTACTACAAGGGTACTCGGACTAGGTATGATGAGATCTGAGATCTGAGATCAGATCCGTCACGGTCCAGTCGACGTCATCGCGCGGGCTTGGCGCGGGAACTAGGGCTACTAAGGATCCATTGGTTCAGTAAAATCTATGGACTACCGACTATCGTAGAACTACTGCACAACTGTTCTTTCAGGAGGACAACCGGCCAGGCGATCTCCATTCGGCTATTATGTATGTATGACAGTACAATGCGGGGAGGGGCCATTCTGGTTGCTTCACTGCCCTTCATTCTTTGTGGGTGGGGACCAACCTGTATTCACTGGTCTACTATCAATCAGTTCACGGCAGACAGTAATAATGGGTTTGTCTAGATCGTAGGGATCTATTTCCGCCGAGTACCACCGACCGACCTATTTTATTTATTCTCTGCTAACCAGCACAAACAACCGGACCGTGAGAGGAAACATGCTATGCGAGCTTGATGCAGTTTTCTATAACTACTTACCTACCCTGGCGCTTCTGAGAGGCCGAAAAGGATGACTCGCTTAGGGAATAAAAAAAATTCTTTCACTGAACATCTAACTTGATATATGTTTCACAGAGGAAATCTACTTTTAGTCGTTTGAACTTTCCAGTATAAAGATACCCACAACAAAGACATTCTTCAGTGTCTATCGAACAAAGGCTCTACGGTCTGCATACATTTGATTCGACATTCTCTATATAAGCATGTTAATGTTACAACGATACGCTTCTTCTTCTTCCCCCCACCCTCCCCCAAACCTTTTATGTCACTATATATTGATCGGTCAATTTTGCACGTCTTCTTTGTCTGGTCTCGTCAAATGCCTCTTTTGTGCCTCTTTCAACAAAGGCACAGTGAGCAGCCCAGGTTTACGGCGCTATTGGCCCTATAGGATATTGGGCAAACTCATTCACGTCCAGGAAGACAATACAACATCAGTCCATAAAGAACACACAAAGCCCACCTCTCCATGTTGAACGCATGTTTGTACTCTGTATCAACGAATGTGCGATCCAAAAGACATGACACTACAGAGGGTCTGCCGGACATATATATACTAGTTGCGCTGGCATAGTCCGATATTCAGAATTTGCCCTAAGCTGATATTGTTTGGGGATACTCAGATTGATCGATTGTCATGCTGTTGCCCCATTCCGATATGTTTCCTTAATTATCTTGTCACAGTGAACGGGAGGTGCGGACACTTCACTGCGTTTCTCTATAGGTATCCACACCCCTCGATACATTATGTCCTTCTTGTTCTGAATAAGGTGGGCTAACTCACAAATAATAGGGATATTAAAATAATAGCTATATGAGAGTCTCTGCTCAATAGTTCACTCCCTCTTTTTTTTATATGAATACCTATATTGCTGCCGCCTTGACGAACAGTCCGATTGATGATATAGCAGATCTATCCACGAATATACAATATCTGTCCCTCGCTTAAGATAGTTCGCAGCAATCTTAAATATCTCCGTTTCCCATCCCATCTCGAGATCTCTCTCTTTCTCCTTTTAGATATCAGTTGGTCCTTTGTATCATGTGATCGAGTTCTTTCCTTATATTCATTATATATCCCAAAAGATTATATACTAACCAGAAAAAAAAACATCCAGAAAGCAATCAAATTCCTAACTGTCCAACCCCCTCACGTCCGCAACTACCTCCGCCGCCTCCAGATCCACTTCTTCCTCGAATCCGCCCACAACGCCTTCTTCGACGATGAGTTCACCGCCCGCATGCAGCCCCTCGAGCGGATCCTGGGCAAGGCGACCTCGTCCGGACGAAGCGCGACCGGATCCTCCGGCGGGAGATCCGCAGGTTCCAGTTCCGGCTCTGGCCCAGCGGCGAGGGACCGACCAGGCAGACGTGCCGGTACGCACGGTACATGACCCTGGTGAACATCAAACCAGGGCCGGGTGGCGGCTCAAGCGGCTGGCGCCCCTGCTGCGCGGGCTCGTGGAGGACGAGTTTGCGGGGACGATGCCCTCGGGTCCATGCGGCCCAGGCGAACAAGAATGAGCGGCCCTGCTACTGGTAGTGGTAGTAGGGTCGTTTCTTTCCTGTTTGTTACGTGGACCGGGGAGGGAAGGGGAGAAGGGGGGGGGTTTAAGTTTTGGGGAGGTTGGAAAGGGTGAAGGGTCCTGGTTCTTGTTCTGTCTCGTCTTTATATCTTCTATATTCTTTTCCTTTCTATAGCGGACCCTGCTGGTCAGAGGTCCTGCTTTTATTTTGTCGGTTGGTTGTTGTAAATAGAGCATGCATGGGACAGCGTTTTGGGGTTTGGCACGGGATGGGTTGGGCATGGGAAAGGAAGGGAATGGAAGGAGTCGGGAACTGGGAATGGGATTATACCCCTTTTACGCAGAGACTTTTCTCATTGATACCCCTTATTTGCGACGTTTATGTGTGGAGTCTGATGAGAAGGAGGAGGGGCAGAATCTTTCTGCTTCATTTAACGTTGCAATGAAAATGGGAATGATGTCGTGCCGGAAAGACAAACACGTTTCTTGTAGATTCACCCATTCCGTCCAGACAGGATTATAGTTAGCATACCATGATGGATCTACTTATACTGACTAGGGGCAGATATAACTGGTGGCTTCTTTTCTTTAAGAGGTACACGGAATATTATTATTTACAACTGATTAACCGTGAAGCTTGCCCCGTAAGCTGTTGTGTGATTGGCTGTTCTTAAGATTGGCAATGGGTCCTGAGAAATAGCACTGATTTAATCGTGTACTGCACTTGCCGCCTGAAAATGCAGACGCAACTGGATTGGTTACGGTTAGGGTTAGGTATTTAGGTCTCGATATGTGTGAGGTGCATCTGGGCAAGGAAACTAATGATTAACTTCGAAAGGGAGAGACTTTGATCACGAGTTTTGCTCATACTTCATCAAGATGTCTGTCATGCGATTCGTCTACCTACAGTTTGTACTGTTCTTTTTGAACCCTTTACCGATCATAATCATAAAGGATTCAGAATGAGGGTTGCTAATTCAATGGTACAGCACTGTACATATGTACATGTCGCCGGTACGCATGAGGTCAGAACAAAAATCCAAAGTAGAGAGCTCTTCACGGATAACTCATGAAATGGAAAAAAAGGATGGTAGATCAAACAAGAAATCGGGTTCCGCAATTCGAAGCTCATATAGCCATCTCCCTTAACACCATCAAGCACAATCAAACCTCCAAGGCATTGGCAGCGTCCGACTCGGAAATTCCAAGATCAGCTTCAGAGTTTGAACAGGCATGACTCTCGTCATCATCATCCTCATTTAATTCCTCCTCCATATGGATCCCAACTCCACTGTCTATCCTCTTTCTATTCTTTCCCCTACCGACTTCAACATTCACAAACCTGTTCATACTGACGGGAGTGATCGGTTCGCTGCCAGGCATCATAGCTTCCGATTCGAGCTCGTCGGATTTGATCTTCCAGTTCGCTTGGCGGACTTTGGAGTTCAGACGGTCTGCCTTGATTGCCTCTCTGATGCTGGCAGATGCCCGCTCGTGCGCCTCTACTAATCTGTCCACCAGGTTATTCTTGGCCTCAACTTCAAGCTGAAGCTGTTCTGCCAAATAGGCGTTCCGGCGGCGAAGTTTCTCAATCTCCGATTTCGCACCTTCAAGGGCGGTCGTCAGTTCCGAGAGGCGCACATTCATTGATCCAATCTCCCGGTCGTGAAGCTCCGACTGCTCTGCTGTCTTCTTTTCCATGGCTTCCGTGACCCGCTCTCGCTCCTTCTCCAAAGCTTCGACTTGTGAGGTTAGGTCACAGACACGAATGCGGTTCTGTTCGACGATCTCTTCCAGTTCACGAATGCGCGCCTCGCGCTCAGCGGCAGTAGACTCTGCCGTACGGCGACCGGTCTCCTCAGCGGTGACTTTGCGCTGCAGATCCGATATTGTCTGTTCGTATGCGCTCTTGGACGCTAAGTGCTCTGATTCAATGGCAGTAATTAGGTCTTCTAAGCCCTTAACTTCATCGTGATATTTGTCTAGGGCAGTGTTCAATCTCTCAATCCCGATGGCTTGTTCCTTCCCTTCCTCCTCGAGTTGCTGGATGCGCATCCTCGCATGCAACATATCGGCGGCTGACGAGTCGATTGTCTCCTCAAGTTCACGAATCCTCTGAGATGCGGCTTCATATCGACGGAGGCAAGTATCGAATTGGCCGCGCAGGGCCCTTTCACGGCCAAGGGAACCTTCACTGCGGACCCGTTCCCTTTCCAAGTCCCGCACCAGGGACTTGACTCGCGAGACTAGGGCATCTAATGTGGCGTTTCCGTTTTCCAGGCTTGCATTGGGTGTCTCTCCGGGAATAGCACGCTCAAGTTCCATGCGGGCTGATCTAAAACGGCGACGCATCTCGGAAATTATCTCATCCACGGTGGTACCAGGAAATCCCATACCCGAAAGATCTGCCCGTACAGCTTCAAGAGCGCGGACGGCCTCCGAAGCACGGGAGGTGGCGGCCTTCAACGTTGGAATAATCCGCTTCATGAAGTCTGGAGGTGGCGAGGAGAGCTGGGACGTGTCATTATTTCCTGGGCTCTCCGCATTAATATGAGCACGCCATTCATTAAAGAGATCCCTTTTCTCCTGCTTCGCAGCTTCTAGATCACGCGATAAGGCACGAATTTCTGCTTCTTGGTCAGGATCAGGGATAGCCGCTTGAGTCGACGCTTCAGCGGTGATTGGGCCTGCACAGCTCGAGAGGGAAGGACTGGCTGGCACCATAAACTCGATATCATTATCATTGTGTCGCCGAGGATCAGGCGACATTGATATGAGAACAGAGTGTTCATTCAAATTGCTATCATCGATCATTATGGTGTCTCCGTCGCCGTACTCACGGCTGAGCTTGCTGTCAACGGATCTAGAAATCTTTTCCCTAAGTTGACTGACTTCGGCCTCCAATTCTGCAATTCTCTTCCTGGAAGAGAGCAAACTCTCCTCGTCAACCGACGCACCCTTTTGATTCTCCGCATTGGCATTTCTCGCAAGCTCTAGTTCCTGCTTTAGTGCTGCAAGTTCAGCATCTTTCTCCTGTAGTCTGTGCTTTTCGCGCTTTCTGGCCTGACGGCGCTCCCGCTCGATAGCATTTATCTCATCACTAAGACCGGTTCGTCGAATCCGTCTTTGAGTCCTCTGATCGAGTATTTGGCGTAGCGGCGTAAACTGGATCACATTGGCTGGTGAATCTGGCTCAATAGGAAAGGCAGGATCAATGACGCCGTGTGCCCCTGGTACTGGAGCTGACACCCGTCGACCACGACGAGTAGGGGTGCGAGGTAAAGAATCTGCCTGACCAAAGTCTGATTCATTAAATGAAGTGCGAAGCATCGCTGGAGTGAGGCCGGTAGAGACGTCATTATCCATCAGCTGCAATTTAGGGCCCGGATCAGAGATGCGGACTTTCTTCTTTGGTTTGCGCGGGGTGCCTGAAGGGGATGCTCCTGCACGGTCATTGTGGATGATGTGTGCATTCTTTCGAGTACTTGACCGGGTTAGTCTTGTTGCTCCTTGTCTATCCGCGACTGCACCACCGTGGTTCGAACGTAATACGGAGCCATCTCTCCTCTTCCGACGGGTTCCAAATGAAACAATTTCAACAGTTACATTGTCACGACTGGATGACATGGCGGATCCGAGTTCGAATTGCAGGTCCTCGTCCTTCTTCAGGATGCGAGGAGGAGCAATATCCCAGTCTGAGGATGCCATCAGTCTCATCCAAAGACCATCGGATTTGAAAATAGATAAACTGTTGAATAGATCATGGCAGGAATGTATCCTCACGAGCCTGATCCGAAGAGGTGATACTCTGTTGGAAAAGGTGGGAAAATGGCATGATAAGGAAATAGGTATGCTTACCCCGAAACAATAAGACGTGGAATGGTAAGAATAGCCACTACCAAATAACGCGCAATACCGCCAACTGCAACGCGAAACGAAGGAAACAAGGATGTCTGAAAGGCAACAAGTGGCAGGGTAGGCTGGAGGAACCAATGAAGCTACTAATTAGGACAAAGCAACAGCAATGCGCATATGACAAAGCGAAGGCGCATCATAGCCCTCTTGTTGCAAATAAACAATCGCGAGACCAAGGGTGTCTGAAGAGGAAGTAAACAAACAACTAGAGTCGTCTCAAAACGTTGTATTTGCAACTGCACCAGGAATATCCCATCCAAGGACGTACTGCAGGTCACCACCCCTCCCGGGAAGTGGCGCGATTTGAATCCCCATTTTCGCAGGCAGCAGTCCCTGCATTTCTTGATTATCGATGGGTCTGCGGGGACCACTTCATCGCCGTGTCTCCTGATAAGGTAAGGGTAAACAAAGCACAACTGCAGAATCCATGTCAGCCAATCAGCGCGACAGGTTATTCCAATTTGGGCTTTGGCACCATGCACCCGTGGACTATGAGTTCTGTATGTCTTCTTTCGGTGGAGAAGATCTACCCCGTCGGTTCTCGACTTGAGACCTGACGCGTCGGACGCGTCGGAGTTGTCGTGTCTGATTGGCCATGTCCTGTCGAAAGCGCTGACGCTAGGGAGTGATTAGCCGATCTTTGGCTGAGATGAAGACTCGCCCTCAGCCCAAGAACGCTTGGCCGTATGCTGCCCAATTCGCTGTGCCCTGTGAAGTCCTCCCATTTTTAAGAACTCTCTGTATCATGTCACAAAATAGATGGCCGTTTGACAGCTTTAGAGAGTCAGTAGATGCCACACAGACAGACCTCAGATGGCATAGGATATCTGAGTCTTTCAGAAGTTGTTCGATGTCGATCGGAACAGCGACAAGATCTCAGCTTTGCAGCATTTGCTACTCAAGTCCCACAGCAAAAGATAGATAAGAATGATATGGAGAGCATATAAATCTGAAGGATACTGTCAACCAAACCATAAGCAGGTAATTGTATTGTCTGTAGAATTTTGGTAGCGGGAGGCAAGGACCGTCCTTAATTTCAACAAAGAGAAAGCTATCTTGGAGAATACAATTTGTGTCTTTAGGATTTCGCTTCGTCTTGCTCGACGCTGATGCTTGTGGCGATGTGCAGAGGAAACAAACCCCTTTGAATGGGGACAGATGGCCATCGGGGAGACACCGTCGAATATTGTGAGCCCAACAGTCATGGTTCCGAATAAACAGGGAGAAAATGGAACGTGCATACCAAGAATGCCTCTCCACTCCCTAGCACGTCAACGCATCTGGAGACGCAACATGCAGGTCTCGTGGCATCGTCGAGAGCGCGGACTTACAACCTAGTTTCGGCCCACCCGGCTGTGGAGAACGGCGGGCGACTCCCATGGGATTCCGCATACCGCCCCGGCGATCTGCCCGGCATCGACACTACTTACCTCTCCGCTTGAGATATCATTTTTATTCTCGACTTGCTCCAACACGCAAGCGTCACTCATAATCACAATGCCCGTTTAGCGTTCGACGCACTTTTAGCCCCGGATGTGACGTAATCCGCTCCGTCTAGTTCTTTGACTGTCTTCTCGACCCCCGCCCATCGGTAGCTAACCCCTCGGCCTGGAAGCTCCAGCAGCGCTTTGATCGCGGAATGTTTGTTGCTTTCCCAGTGGATTCGGGGCCAAGTGAAGATGTTCCGGCTCATCGTTTACCTGGAACTGAGAGTCCTCAAGTCCCAATGACAGTGGAACACGAGCAGCACCGAGGACAGATTGACAGCACATCGACGTACACCGAAGCTGCTGAGACTACTCCGGCCGCGACAGACAGTGACAGCGGGAAGATTGATCTACGGTCCGAGTCACGGCTGTTGAGCCTTCCCTCAGAGCTCATACATCAGATTCTTTCCCACCTCTCCGCGAGAGACCTCGCCTGCGTGTCCGCGACTTGTCGCACTCTCCTCGAGCACGGACGCAATGATCTACTCTGGGCGGACCTAGTCAATTCGAACTTGCCGTTCAAGATTCAGGACCCCGGCCCGTTCGACTGTTTCCGCAGTCTCTATATCGCATATAACCCCTTCTGGTTCTTACCGCGAAACAAAATCTGGTTTTCAGATTCGGAGCACACGGGAAATCTGATCCTTACAAGGTACGACAATCGTAGAGGAGTGATAGAGGGCTACCGCGTTGTTGCGGAGAAACAATCACACCAATTTCAGGAGTGGGAATGGGACCCGCAGGTCACAATCCAGACATTCAATCCCAAAGTACGGCTCTGGCTTGACGATCCGGTTATCTTGCTGAAGCACAGCGCCTCCTCTCCACCACGTCGTCGGCAGTACCTAAACGGTGAGATCCGCATGCCAATGGATATTGAGACGCAGCACGTCTACAATTCATTTTCTCTGTGCGCGAGCACAATTCCTTCAAACCAAGAAATACGCCCGGACAGGCAGTGGCCGCCGGTGACGATCCCGAGTGCCACCCGTGTATATCGTGAGAGAGGGACTCATCCGTCCGAATGGCACCAGTCGCCTCAATCCTTGGATCACATATCCGAATCGGCATTTCGGGTGAGGAGATGGGCCCGTTTTCGCATGGGCTTTCCTATTTTCGCTACAGGAAGCACCGAAACAATGTCTACTTACGCGACCCTTGACCCGAAACTGTATACGCCCACGAAGGAAAAGCCGTATCAGGGGATATGGGTGGGCGATTATTCGGATCATGGGTGTGAGTTTCTCCTCTTTCTTCAACGGGACGAGGAGGGTGAATCGAACTCTTCCGGCCCGACAACGACACCTACGACTGCAAATCCTGATTCCCAGTCCAGTGGGACGGAGACCACGACGGACTCGGAAGGCAGGGATGATGAAATCATTCAGCAGGGCAGTCTGGAAGCGATAAAGCTGACCGGAGACCCGAACGTTCCCCGCGGCGAAATCTCCTTCATCGCAGAGGACATCGGACCAAACGGTTTGGTGCGTGTCGCAGAGGAGAAACCCTTCCGAGGAGCCCGGATCGTGCGGAGCAAGGGCCATGTTGCGGCTTTAGGTTTTAGAGATGGTATGTACCCAGCTCCCTAACGAAATAACCGATGGACAATCCGGTTAGACCTACACAGTTCTAACGACATGAAACAGACAAATTCATCCCATCCCAACTCATCCTCATATCCCGTGACTGCATAGCGCAGTACTGGGAGGCTCTCGAGCACATCTCGTATTTTCGCCGCATCGACATCGACAGACTGCTACAGACATGAAGGCGCTTTTATCATTCTGATGGCGTATGGCGTAAGGCGTATTTGGTCATCTCTGTTTCACCAGTCCACAGTCCACCTACCTGATTTGCAAAACTCTGTCTTCGCAGAAAACCCGACATGACATGCCTGGTACGATTTCTCCCTAACAATAATGATTGGAAATTAAGCAGATACTTGCTGGAACCGGGGGGCTAGCTAGAGAGGATGTTTCTATCTGCCTAAAGAAGCAAAGGTGCTTGATGATATGCACATATGATGTGATGTCTCATGACTTGGTCCGGGTTTGATCAATGCTAAGTATCGTGACGGCTGCTTGGAAATAGTAACAACTCTTAAGTCTCAACGAATGAGCCTTTGATAAGCTTTCTATGTCTATACTCTGTTCTACTGCGATACTATCCTAGATCCATTCCTTGTTCGAACACCTAACCGAACAAACACGGGTTAGCGCTACTATATATAGGTCAACGTGAGTAAGGAACCCACATTCTAACCAGATATGAAATGTCCCAGGAATAAAAATGACGTGTCTCCGAAAAATGAAACCAGCGAATCCGTTGCATTTCTTCTCCCCTCCTGGGATAAAGTGCAGGTAGGTGGTTAGGTAGGTACGTAGTACAGGTACATGTCACACAGGCCACACCAACGCCTGGCAACATCTTTGATACGAGGAGACTTATAGAAAGTAGTGTTTCGTATGTACTTGTACGAAGAAGTGAGAGACCTCGGAGGTTTTCGCAAAAGAAAAAAATATATATATATGCTAGCCAGAACAGGCACGGTATCCCATAAATTCCCAACGCCCAGTTCCCACGACGAATCGAGTGGAGACCATATCGAATCGAACAATGGCGACATAAGCAAGCAAGCAAAAAAGTAGCTGTTGTATGGTTTCTCTCATTGACCATATCCCTCTCTACTCGCCCCTCGTTCTCCACCAAAAAAGACCAACGTATCATCTGCTGCCTGTACAAGGTCCAGCACACCAACGTTCGAAACGGACTAATCTTATCGAATCCCGAGGCATCATGAATTGACGATGATGTCGTGACATGTATACCAGCAAGAAAGAAGGAAAAGTCACTGCCCTAGGCGGTAGACTAGACTAGACTACCTGACCGAGCCGGGTAGTACTCCGCAGTACGGGAGTAGATCAACGCCGCCGCTCAAACCAGCCGGAGGCGCCCAGCACGGCCACCGACTGGTCCATGACCCATTCGCCGACGCCGAGGTATTTCTCGACCCACTTCTTGAGGTCCTTGTTGTCGGTGAGCTTGTCTGAGTTGAGGCTGGGGCTGTGACGGTCCCACGCGGCCGCCAAGGGGACGCGGGGCAATAAGGGTTAGCATCTGTGTTCTGATCCGGCTTCATACTTCTGGGTATCCTTCGCATGGCGTGTGCGTTGAAGGGGAGAGTTTAGGGTTATGGAGGATATGAGGCGGTGTAGGGATGTCGGGAGAGCGGGGTACGGGGAACAGATGTATTGCGTAGAATGGAGGGAAGGAGAGTAATTACGTTAGACCGGTAGAGCGCTTGATGCCTGCCAGGAAGGCGGAAACTGTAGAGAAATTGTCAGTATTTGGTCTTGATAGATGCGGGATGTAAGAAAGACAGATCGGGGTACATACTGAGCACGGCGTCGAAGGCGTAATGGGTCAGGCGGCCGAGCTGGGTGAGGTTAGCATCGGGTGTGACTTCTGAGGTCCCGGAGGAAGCATACCACCATGATGATGGATCTGTAGTGAGGTTCTATGGGCAAGAATAGGGTTAAGAGTGCAGGTGAAGGGGTCTCGAAGTTGATATCACGATGAGGCTGGTTGTATCGCTGTCTCGGACCAGCGCTGGAGGTCGATGCAGTGGCTGGTGGAGAGCGCCGGGCCAACAGACCACGTGATGGAGGACTTTCACATGACGCCAAGACGGAACTCCCAAAAAGGAAATGCGAGAGGTTACAGCTGGCCGGGATGAGTCAGCGCTCGGCACGGATCAACTCGGCAACCCGCCCGGCCGCGTTTATCGATAAGGCACTCGCTTACGGTCGCTGGGCCAATCAGAGGGCCGGGTGCGGTGCATCTGCCCTCACCAGGCGATTGGGGGAAAAAAAAGCAGCAAATGCGAAATGTGCAGAAGCAGCAATTCCTTGCCTCTGAGGTGCGCTGGTGAACCGGTATCTTACTGAGGTATATTTCTACTGGCATAGCCGTCACTCCGCTGTCGGCTCTTCTGTATTTCTTTTCTTGCGCCCTTTCCGTCTGTTGTCTGACCACTCCCCTGTGCCGGGGCGCGGCTTTCTCGTCCGAGACAACCTACAAACCACTCTCCACTGCTTGATGAGCATCTGATCTCCTTTACATCTATAGTCTCAGGTGCGTGACATAGCCTGATCCTCTTTCTTCTTCGTTTTCTTTCCCTGTCACTTGCCTTGCGCCCGTGGTGAGACCCGGTGCCGTGAGCAGTCAAGGGGAGCGGCCTATTATTTAAGACTCTTTCTGCGGCACCAAATCTAGACTCCGACCAACAACATTTTCTCTCCCGCCCACGACCTCGACGGTCCTTCCCCTCTCCCCAACAGACCTCCGCAAAGGGTCGACGCTCGCCTCGCCTTTTACCATCCACACACACACCCTTTTCACGCACAGGGACGTCCGTTGGTTCTAATAACATCTACAGTCATAAGGTCGACACCATGGCTGCCGCAAGCTCGCTCGACCATCTCAGCAACCGTATGAAGCTGGAGTGGCACTCCAAGCTCAGCACGGATATGGCGCCCGCAAGGAACTACCGCCGTACCTCCATCATTGGAACCATTGGTATGTCTATCTCCTCTAGACACCAATCTACCTGGGATTCTGTAAGCCGGCATTGCTGACGCGTAATCTTCTCAGGTCCCAAGACAAACTCCGTCGAGATGATCAATGCGCTCCGCAGAGGTACGGTCCTCTCAGATCAATGGCATCGATCCACCAGCTGACACACTTCCACCAGCTGGTCTCAATATTGTCCGCATGAACTTTTCCCATGGCTCCTATGAGGTTTGTGTCTCCAGCCTGTGACTCAATGCTGAATGCTCACTCATGTCCTCCACTCTAGTATCACCAATCCGTCATCGACAACGCTCGAGAAGCGGAGAGAGTCCAGCCCGGTCGTCCTCTTGCCATTGCCCTCGATACTGTGAGTAATGCACCGCGTCCGCCGCTGTACCGGATTTCAAGGCTGACACTGGTGACAGAAAGGACCTGAGATCCGCACGGGTAACACTCCAGGTGACAAGGACATCCCGATCAAAGCGGGCACTGAACTCAACATCACCACGGATGAGAAGTACGCGACTTGCAGCGATGACAAGAACATGTGCGTAACCCGAGATCCTAACCCCACCTGAACCTCGACTTGCCCCTTCCAAGCAATGTCATTTTTCCCTTGATAAGATAAACGCATGATGTCAGCTCATCAGCTCTATATCCTCATATCATCCCCGCCCAGTCCATGTCTTGGAAACATGGTGTACTGGAAAAAAGTCATGTGCTAAACCGATTCGTTCGGCAGGTACGTCGATTACAAGAACATCACGAAAGTGATCGAGCCTGGCAAGCTCATCTATGTCGATGATGGTATCCTGTCCTTCGAAGTGCTTGAGATTGTTGACGACAAGACTCTGCGCGTCAAGTGTCTCAACAACGGTAACATTTCCTCAAAGAAGGGTGTCAACCTTCCTGGCACCGATGTAGACCTCCCCGCGCTCTCAGAGAAGGACATTAACGACCTTAAATTTGGTGTTAAGAACAAGGTTGACATGGTCTTTGCCTCATTTATTCGCCGCGGTAGTGACATCCGGCAAATCCGCGAGGTCCTGGGCGAGGAAGGCAAGGAGATTCAGATCATCGCCAAGATTGAGAACCAGCAAGGTGTCAACAACTTCGATGAGATCCTTGAAGAGACCGACGGTGTCATGGTCGCCCGTGGTGATCTCGGTATCGAGATCCCAGCTCCCAAGGTCTTCATTGCCCAGAAGATGATGATTGCCAAGTGCAACATTAAGGGCAAGCCCGTAATCTGTGCGACTCAGATGCTTGAGTCTATGACGTATAACCCGCGCCCAACCCGCGCAGAAGTGTCGGATGTCGCGAACGCTGTGCTCGATGGTGCGGACTGTGTCATGCTTTCCGGAGAAACTGCCAAGGGTAACTATCCCGTCGAGGCTGTTACCATGATGCACGAGACGTGTTTGCTGGCCGAGGTGGCCATCCCGCACTTCAACCTCTTCGACGAGCTGCGCAACTTGTGCCCTCGTCCCACCAGTACCGTCGAATCTATTGCCATGTCCGCTGTCAGCGCCAGTCTGGAACTGAACGCCGGCGCTATTGTTGTCTTGACCACCAGGTAACAGTGTTGTGCCCCCGTGCATCTGCGATTCTGCTAACGATGTCAGTGGTCACACCGCCCGTCTCCTTGCCAAGTACCGTCCCGTGTGCCCCATTATCATGGTCACTCGTAACCCGATTGCTTCACGAGTAAGTTAGTCTTCCTGATTCGCACGACGTGTGCTGACTGGTAGTGCAGTATTCCCACCTCTATCGTGGCGTCTATCCATTCCTCTTCCCGGAGAAGAAGCCAGACTTCAACGTCAAGATCTGGCAGGAGGACGTCGACCGCCGTCTCAAGTGGGGCATTGCGAACGGCATCAAGCTTGGCATCGTCAACAAGGGCGACAACATCGTTTGTGTCCAGGGCTGGCGCGGCGGTATGGGCCACACCAACACGATCCGTGTGGTCCCAGCCGAGGAAAACCTCGGTCTGGCGGCAGAGTGAATCAGGGTACCCGTGTGCGACCCTACTTGGAGGACATGACGGTCAATGTGGGATGATAGCCGCCGGTAAACATTTCATAAAAAGACATAGGAGGAGAGTTTCGCGCTCTACTCAACTCCGGATATCCGTAACCCAAGTCCGGGTGGGTATCCAAAACGAGCTGCAAATCGAGTCAGCAGACACAAGGGGCCATCGCATATCCCGGAACGAATCTGATGAATGCCCACCTCACTCCATTAATAGCATGATGTTTCTGAAGCGTAGTCAGCTATATTGCAGTCGTGTTTGTGTAGTTCACCTGCGTCGCATTTGATGTATGTATGTGTGTGTGTAAAAGTCAATTCCCAACTAGACAGGAATAGACCATAGGGGAGGATGAAGACAAAAAGAAAAACCAAAGAAGGTATAGAAAAGAAAAAAAATGAAAAGAATCTGGCAAGCGTGCAACTAAGTAGAATAATAAAACTGGGTCAACTTCATTCTTCCCGTCATTCTTGGCGTGCTTCTTGATGTCCGGGACATCAAGAACGTGCCAAAGACGAAGATAAAAGGGGGAAGAGAGAATACTAGAAAAAAAAATCCCACATGTACAGCGGGTAAACAACCTCACATCATGTGAGTAGATGCGGGGAAAGAAGAAAAAATATTATTTTTAACGTCTTAAGAGTCCAGAGTCCAGACCACCACGATCCGAAACACCTCGGAAAGGGAAACTACCCTACTTACCCACGAGGACAGGGACCGGGAAAGCCACGAAAATCCCGAGGGTGTGGAGAAGAGTAACGGAGTACGGAGTACGGAGTTACGGAGTAGGCAAGTCATGGCCCACGTTTCCGATCGTTGGTGTCGAAACTTCCGTCCGTCCATCCCGGAATCCGCCGATTTTTCGGGCTCGGGCAGAAGTCGGGATTTGACTTTGTCGCTTTCGACTTCGAGGTCGGTCTGGGTCTGGATCTGGCCGACTGGGACATAACGATTTTTGTATACCGCTGACCATCTTAGCAGTGGCAGGTTGAGGCTTGTGACGTTCTCTTATGTTATGGATCGAGCGATATCTTGCAGTTCTTTATTCAATAATTTAGGCTTCTAGAAAATAGATAAGTATTAACTCAATTAAGTTCTGGATAATAATTACGTACTTAGTTGTGGGGTCGATTAGAGTTGGATGAGGAAGAAAGAGAGCCTGAGAGCTGAAGCCTGAGGAGCTCAATAATAATAGTGAAGAAAAATAATAATCTATCTGGTCCTGGGATCACGGGTGCATGACTATTCCCGCTCACTTTGACATATCGTACGTACATCAAGAGTGATCTCCCCAGTGTCCAATAATAATGTGGCTTCCTTCGGTGCTCCACTACGAGTATATAAATACAAATGAAAAACTCCCTACACACTACTCCTCCCTGTGTGTATGTGAGTTCACCGGCGACCCATCGAAAAATATGCTACATCACTGCGACCTACACGAGGGTAGAAAGAATTGAGCTCAACTACTGAGTGGTCTAAGCTGCTGTTTGGTAATATCACCCTGTGGTCGTTTCGCGCCCCTGGTGTGAACGCAAAGTCGTGGGCTTGCCTTAAAGATTCGTAACGCTAGGTCCAGCGACCATAGTAGAATTTCTCATTTGCCACGCTTAATCTTATACTGTACAAAGAAAAAGGAGACAACAATGGTAGTATTCACAATCTCAGTATCTAATAATGATGACAAACGTGAAGGATGCTACAACTCATAAGACAACCTAACTCGTCCCCTGAGGCTCACTCATCGTCAGCCAACCAACATCTTTGTACATTAGTAAAATAAAGAACACAAGTAGAACAATATGGACCTCTCAACTTTGTAAGCATGTGTCAAGAATGCATGAAGGACAGGAAGGAAATGACAACCAGCCCTAAGGATGCCCAGTCACACAAGATAGGTATCTGAATGTGTACAACACTGACATAGCCACCAACGCCTCACACGTTCATTCCGAAATTTGCGATCAGAGACAATAGACACAGACCCATGAATGGAAAAAGTAAACATGAATTTGACATGAACTGATCGGTATATAGCGTTGTCATAGCGTCGTTACGTCATTACTATATTAGGGATATTTGCGAAAAAAGGTTGGATAGCCGATGTAGAATCAAGAGCGTTTTGGTTCAGCACTACGATCATCGCCTTCCATGTCTGCGATGCCCGGGGCATGACTGACATTATTGTCAATCCGCAGATGTCGATGGTCCAAATAAGTTGGTTGAAATTGTTGCCAGCAGCTGGTTACAGAGTCAGCCTTTATCCAACACTTAGCTTGCAAAAAAGGTTCTACTTACTTGGGCGCATGGAGGACGTATCTCGCCATCGCCTCCCTGAAGCGGCTCTTGTACTCTTTAGGACTGGTCACCGTAGGTCGGTTCTTGCCACCGCCAGCGAATCCACGATCCTTGATCCATGACTCCAACTTCTTATCCCAGGTATATGTGCGAATACAGTCGATGATACCGACAACCAGCTCTTTACGATTTTCATCGATAGCAATCATAAGTGAATAGTCCATGACATTCTGGCGACCAAGGAAGAGAGTATCATTCCACACGCTTTGACTGAGCAGCTTCTTCGAGTGCTCCCGCGCAAACAGGGGAGTCTCGTAGATGAAGTCTACCATGTTCTCATCCAGGAGCACCTCGTTGCGTTCACCCGTACTCTGTACCTTGCGATTCCTCATCGAACCTTTCAGGTCGAATATGCGTGTTGGAACACGATCATAGAATAGATTCTCCATAAGGAGTAGAAACCAGTTGAATTCCACTCCCGAGGCTGGGTTTTTGATGATGACTTGGTAGAAACCGAACATCTTGGCAATGGCGGACGGCAGCTCGTGGAAAAGAGCCTCAGACATGATCTGGAAGTAGGCTGGGGCGAACTTCAGGAACGCTTGGGTTTCAATGGTTGAGAGCGACTTAAGAATGAAGCGATCGTCAAGCGTCTTCAAAAACAATGACTTGGTCTTGCCTCCCTTGGAATCCCACTTGGCGCAGCGAGACAACGACTCAACGATCCGGTCGGCCACTCCGCACTTCCTACGTAGGGCGTCGAACTGCTCAGCATAGAATATCTTGCAAAGCATTTTCGCTTGCCCCTCTTGGAATTGGTATTTGAGATGAGTTCCGGTGGCTCGCAGTAGTGCCTGTTCGACACGAGCCTCGTTCTCAGCCTCGATGTCGCCGCCGAGATCTGACTTGCGCTCTTCCATTTCCTCATAATGTTTCTGAATACTCGCAAGCCTTGTTTTGTAGTCCTCAGAGTCCAAAGCAAACGCAATCAAAGAGCTGGGCTCATCTTCGCGGACGATAATGTTACTGTCAGCGAAAACATGGTCAGATACCTTCAGTGGATAGTCAAGGGGTGCCCATCCACTGGCGGAGCGCTCAGCCCAGAAATTGGTCAGCAGTCTGACCAGCGTACTCCTCTCATGCTTTGGTAACTCTTTCAGGTCAAGAGCCTCATCAGGCTCGAGCTTGGCCAACTCTTCCGGAGAATCCGTAATCTGGAGATCCTCAGCTAAGCTTCTTTCCTCATCGCTATGTTCCTCTTCGGCCTCAGCCTCAGCCTCAGCTTCAGAGGCAATCTGACTGTTGGCGCGAGCATTGTCTTCTTGTTCTGTTGGTTCCACACTTGCCTGACCAGGAGCCGGCTCTTGATCCGGTGGAACTTCAAGACTCTTTCGTGAGAGCTCTACGCTTTCTCTGCTTGGTTCGTCCGAGGGAGCAGGAGGCTCCTGCGACATGAAGTCCTCCCCTTCGCCCGACGGTTCTCGTTCCTCCACTGCTTCTCGCACATTCTTATATACCTCGACAATCGGTTTCGAAGACGCCATAGGATACGCGCGCGAGTGCTTGCCCTTGGCAGCCCGCTGCTGTCTCTCGCGCTGACGTTCTTTCTCAAACTCACGGCTCAGTTGCTCGAAATGCCTAGCTAAGCTTGAAACGCGTGAGTTTTTCTTTTTGCCAGGTGCTGAACGAGGAATGAGAGTGTGTCCAGCCGATGACCGTGCGGTTTTCAGAGCGCTCAAGCCTAGGCGGTCTGAGAGCTTCTTATCGGCAACTTTGACCTTTGATTCACACGGAGGGCTAGAGACCCCTTCCGCGATTTTACCGGAGGCACTCCCGAAGCCGGGTTTCAACGCGCCCAGAGAACCGGTGGTACTGTTTCTTTCTCTTTGGAGATTGACCGGTTGGGAGTTCGCACGGAACAAGGGCGGGGACTTCGCCTTTCCACCGCGGCGGAGACCACTTTCCGCGGGCTTTGGAATACCTGAAGGGGGAACAGCTGGCGCAGGTGGTTGGCTATCTCCAGGTCGGCCAACTTTCTCGATCTTCTGAGCCTTTCCATGGTGCGCCATGGACTCGGGAGACAGATGATTGCTAGATTTCTCCTCTGATTCCACTAAAGGCGTCAAGGGTCGCGGGGTTGGTAAGTCACCTTCAGAAGCATTCGAGTCGCCTGCAGTAGGATTGGACTCGGAAGGTGATCGTTCCGAGGGACTGGATGGAAGAGCCAGATCAAGATGACGCACTTCTTCTTGTGTCGCAGCTTCTACCTGCGAAGCCGAAGATTCTCTACTCTCCTCCGGATTGGCTAACTGCACCGTTGAAACACCTCCCTCAGGCTTAGCTGACGGCACTGATTGCTCATCTTCTTCTGCCTGAACCTTCTCTTTACTTATTTTCCCTGAATGTTCTTCAACGACTGAAGCGAGAACATCTTGGGCTTTCTCTGGAGAGAGTGTCATTCGACGCACCAGCCCAGGCCTGTCAGTAGTTGCAGTTGCTTCACCAGTCCCAGGCTCTGCCGGAGTAGGTGAAGGCTCCTCGGCTGTGGTGAGTGATGTAACTGATGCCTCTTTATCCAAGAATATCTTCTTCAGCTGCAGCGCTGCTAACCGCCTGATATCTTTCTCCGAGGGAAAGAAGTTCTTCTCAAACTCGGCGAAAGCGGCGTCCCATTCCACGACCTTTTCCTGGACAGAACGCAGTACTTCATTCAAAGGTATAACTTCATAATACCGCGAATTCATGTACTTGTCCTGCAGCTGCTTTATCAATGCAGCATGATCTTCGTTCGCTTTCTTCATTAATGCCTCAGTCTCCCTTCTGCAATCTTCCACCAACTCCGGCATCACACTTTCCACGTTGATGCTCTTCAGTCGCGCTTTGACGGAAGCCATGAATTTGTTCAGCCGGTGCTCTATCTTAGAATAAACCTCGTTTCTTAGTCTTAGGTCGTTTTCCACCTTCCAAGTAACTCGGGTCCTCGGGACGATGATCTCAAGCAGGCTGATGGGATCATACTGAATTCGAAGAGCGACGTCCTTGAAGCCGAAATAGCGAAGATGATCACGGTGCAGATCGTGTGGACAGACCCCAGCCCGGGCATGCAGATCCTTGCTCCAGAACGAAAGCTCCAGATACTTTCCAAACGAATATTTCCAAGTGCTGTCGGACATGGGCATCACTTGAGTCTCGTTCCCACAGATCTTGCAGCAGCTCCACATCAGGATCGTATCCTGCAGGCCCCGGAGTTTGCAAGGATATGGTTGGACAAAGACGCTGATCTGAGCCTCCCCGTGGACATATTGACGGTGATGTTCAAACATTCGCTTCTCGCATCCATTTATAGTGCAGACAGCGTTTGCACTGAGGCAGAGGTCTTCCACATACTGCCCGAGTGTGCAATCAGCTTCAAGTATCCTATCGCTGTCATGCTCATTGTAGAATTCCAAAGCGAATATGTCCGGGCCAGAACAAGGTATCGAGGTAGTCGTACAGACCAGGCTATATAGAACGAAAATATTCTGGTGCGCATAAGGATCGAAGAGATTGGCATTGCCCGAGATATATGCTTCCCATTGTCGTTTTTGAGTCTGGTAATTGTGAAGTGCTGTATCATACTCCGCGTCATGAACTGCATGCAAGACTTCTTTGACTTTTGCCGAAGCGCCATGTGGCGACTGATGCACCATTTCAGGAGTGATCAGGACAAACTTCTGCGACTTTGTCTTGTCGTCAGAAGACTGGTCCGAGGATAAGTCCTGATCACGTAGGCGTTTGAGATAAGCGAGCTTGCGTTCCAGCTCCCGCGCACGCATGAGCAGATAAGGAGGCTCAAACTTGACAAACGGAGACGCGGAGAGTATTTTTGTCTCATGCTTCTGGACCATGTCTTCGTAAAAGGTAGGCATGGGGACATCATCAGGGACGTCGGTTCCTTGGCCAGCAGCAGTGGTCGCTGAATTGTTGGAAGCAGCATTTTGCGTCTTGCTGCTCGGTTCAGCAACAACGTCATTCGGCTTAGTTGACTTGGAACTGTTCGATCCTTCTGTGTCTTCGACTCCTTTTTTGATGCCATCGTCGGATGAGGTCGGTATTTGTGCAAACTCATCCCTCATCAAGCAAGTTTCCAGCTTGAGATTATAAACAACATAGATCATAAATTCTGTGATCCTCTTAATTTTCGCAAGGACATCCTCGCTGGCGCCGCGCAGGACAATGGTGCACCCGAGTTCCTTGGGGCAGCCGGAAATATACATGTACGTCTTTTTGCGGCCGTTGTACACGTACGTCTTCAGGTCAAAACTGCCACACTGACCAGCCGGCGCTGGGGTCGTTACAAGCTTATCCATAGAGGTAATGATTCTTGTCTGAGTGCACCTTGAGACGGCCTCTAGCACAGAAGGTTTGACGTTATAGGCAGTAGCAATGTTGGCTTTCTCCAGGAATTCAAGTGCCAGACCTGAAACATTCTTCTCAACAAGTAATAGATTTGGACGCAAGGCAGCGATTCTGCTGACAAGATTCTCGAGGAACTCGCGCTCTTGCCGGATGACCGGCTCCAGGCTCATGAAGTGCTGCTGATGACGCGCATACTCCAGAGCAAACGTGATAATCAATATGTTCGGGCGCGGAATGCTTCTGGGCATACTCTTGAGCGCGAGGTTCTTTGTAAAGACTAGGCCCGATATATAGGACGTATCTCCTGGCCGGCCACCAGGGATCTTCTTCAGTTTGACATAGTGACGAATGTCCATATCGTCTCCGTGTTGCACGTCGGGATCCACATCATCAGTTGCCTTCAGAAGTATGGGCATAAGTGCAGTTTCCCAGCTGTGGGCGTGAGGAACCGACGCATCCTTCAAAAGTTGTCGGAGAAGTTTGCGGACATGTTGTAGACTGGGTCTAGGCAGCTCAATTGCTGGAGCTCCTGCTCCCCTCATTGATGAGCTTCTTGTCATCTTAAAACCACTGGTGGTTGCACCAGGAGGGTGAAGGGTCCCTGGAGAGGAATGTTCATGGGTGTTGAAAACATTGTCTCTTGACGTCCTGGGAGACGCTCGCTGGTGAATACTGCTGGCAACACTCAAGTTCCGACGACGGGTCGAACGGGGTAGATTCACAGCTTTGGAGCTGCTGATGCTACCGTCATCTGCATCACGCCCCGAGTTGATACCGCTGGCACCGCTTCGGTCACCGAAGCGAGATCGGCCCTTTTTGACGGCAGCGAGGAAGCCGCCGAATGTGGCCTTCTCGCTATCGCCACCGCTTTTCGACAACGTGCTATCAGAAACAGCAGAGAACAGGTTCGGCTGCTCGTCGCCACTAGAGGCATCATCGGAAAGATATTGAGCCAGGTCAGGGTCAATGATACTATCCTTGTGAAAAGCCGGGAGATGCATCTCTGGGCCTATCTCTTCCGCGAAACGGCGTTGGAAGGGGGCTCTGTCATCATGATAGGACTTGAAGCTGCGTATGTACTGTTGGCGAGAATGGTAACGCTTGTGACCCATGAAATGGGGTCTTCCATTCAGGGACGACTTGAGTGACCTCGACGACGTGGGTCTTGTCAATGGGCGATCAGAATCAATCTCTAGAACGGCCGAGCGGCGATTATGGCCCTCACCGGCGCGTCTCGTAGCAGGAATCGCCATCGTAGGTGTCTTCATCGCATGCTCAAGGGACTGGGAAATAACCGACGATGCGTCATCGTCCTCGAGCAGCGGACGGCCACCATTGCCATTTCCATTGAGACCCGAGTCAGAGAGAGGATTGACCACGCCAGGGCTAGGCTCGTTGTCTGAAAAATCGGAAGAATCGTCTTCGTGAGCATTTATCATCGCTTCGCAAGGCTTGCAGACGCGTATAGTGCCACTCTGACCAAATTGAGCTCCCGATATCAGAAGGGTACATTTCGCATCGAAGATCTGGCCACAGGTACGACAGTGATGTTTCCGCCGAAAAGTTGAGAATGGCTCTCCACAGTGGAAGCAATCCTTGGCATTCTCATCCCGCATCCAGAAATCTCTGCTGAGTAGCCTGCTTCTCAGCTGCGACATGACAATATTCTGGGCCGCGACGTCGCCAGCTTGCGCTGCAGCACGTTTGCCTCGCGAGTCTTGACTGGTGGTACGGTCAAGGTTCGTATTAAACGCAGCAACGGCGGAGTTGGCCGTCGCCGTTTCTGTCGACGAGGCACGAGACATAACGTAGCCTGGCAAACGGCTCTGACTGATGCGGAAAGTCAACTTCTCGCGTGGTTTATTAGCACAGGGCTTCGAGGCGAGAGCAGAATTGGATTCTCTATCAGGGGTTCGCCCCTCGTGAACGGATGTCTCTTCGTTAGGGATTCTCGAAAGGCTGTTCGTCGCAGAGGTTGGTGCCGTCGGCTCTTTAATAGACGAATTCGAGGAGCTTGCCGGCAGGTTCTCCCGTGGCTGGTCGTCTTGCGTAGCGTCCATTTGTTTACCCTTCCACGACGAGCCGGGAAGCGAAGTGTCTGGCTCAGGGAACGCGTGACGATCACCAACTGCGTTATTAGACCTCTTCGATTTATCATTAACAAGATGCTCATTACCGATCTGCTGGGGTCGACTAGAGTCAGGGACACCTTGCACCTCCTTGAATTGATTATTGCCCTGCTTGGCTGTCAGAACTGGTGAATGAGACTTGCGGCTGCTGGGTCCCAGAGAGTCATCCTTCTCGACGCTGGAGGCGTCTGCATTTTGAAACGCGTGAGAGGACACACTGGCAGAATTGCCTCTGGAACGATCGGAACCGTCCTTGACAGCATTCACATTGAGCTCGGTGACCGCAGGATCAGCGGTCGAAGAGCCGCCTGCGGTCTTTGCTAGAGGTGCAACAGGTGACTTCATCGCAGGAGCTGACGATAGGGAGGTCTTTGAAGATACACTAGCGGCCTTGGAGGACAGCTTCGAGGATCTGCTCGTTGGAGCTTGATTCGTGCCATCGAGGTTAGATGGAAAGGTCCCTGAAACCGGCGACTGGAGCTTCGACCCCTGGGCAGAATTTGGATATGACGGCTGCGAATCGCCCGCCACTGTTGTTGAACCAGAAGGCGACTTCAGCGCAGTCTGTTCGCCATTGGGACACTTGACCGCATGGCTGTCCCCAGAAGCAGAATCCGACGGCTTTGCAGAACCCGCTACAATGTCTTTCACTCCCCCGACCGACGCCCTGAACCGACTATACAACCCACTGAGTCCTCCCTGAATATCGCCCGTCAAACCCCTGTTGTCTGTTACCGGGGAGGAGACGGGAGGGTTAGTAAACTCGTTGAATACTGTCAGGGAGTCGGACTGATATGCCGCGCTGTGAATCTGATCGAGCGCTTCGTTTAGGTTCTCTCGTTCAGCCTGGGTTGATAGTGATGCCCGCGAGCCGCGTCGTCCGAGGGGAAGAAAGATAGATGATGCGGAGGGGCTTGAGGTCCCCTGGGACTTCTGCGAAGCCATCTATGCGCTGCTCAAGGCGCAGAATCGGGCAGCGAAAGGGGGCAAGATTGAACGAGGCGTCGGAATCAGGCATATAGATCGAGGGCCCACCAGCCTCGAAGGAGGGGCAGTCACGCCCAGGCTAGCGCAGTAAAGTGGCGAGCATCGAGCTACTGCGCTGCGGAGAAGCTTTCGTCCAAAGTACTCGCAACGAAGTAGGAGGCCGGAGATTTCACTTCGGAGCTAGCGGACTAGCATTTATGAATCATCGCACCTGTGGCCGTATAAGTCTGGGATTCGAGTCCAGACGACGACAGCAGTGGCAGGAGAACATGTGTTTACGGGTTCTGCGCAGAGCGAGACCAGGGAACGATGGTTGCTCTCCCCCTCGCAGCCTGGCCCGTGACCTCACATGTGCCGGCTGCCCAATGACGTGTTGTGGCGCTGGGAGGCGCACGGCTGTGGCTGCGGGGATGCTGCTGACTCAGCCACAAGCCCCAGGCAGAATCGGCGGGCGGTGAGGACGCGTCCAGCCCGCCCGCTGCGTGGAGGATGGCATGCTCCCGCAGGTCTTGATCGCCTTGGCGGTCGTTCGCGTCGACTCTGGGCACCATCGTGCGGCGAGAACGATGGGAACGGATGACCTACGCACTATGATTCAATGCGACCTCATTGCTTGCGGCTGGTCGTCATCTTCCGCAGCGCAACCGCTTCTGCTGCCCGCACTTTCACCAGCCTCTTCCGGCCAGGAGCAATGTACAGCCGTCTCGACTTCGGCGAGATAATGAGCCCTAGTTCACCAACGATCGACCACCCGACTTTGAGGCTTCGATATGGATTCTATGGGTAATTGGATTACCCCCCTTGCCGAAAGAGCACTCAAATACTTTCGGTCCAGGCTGTCTAGGGGGGAACAGGACTTTACCATGGACTCGACAGACGCCGGTCATCTCAGCGTGGAGGACAACGGGAGCAACCTCCGCTACAAGGACTTCATTCCGAGGAGAGCGCAGATAGTCGATGTAAGAACTTGTTCGCCCTATTTTCCTGATGTCTGCTAATGATCACTTGGACATGTAGTGGCCCAAAAAGGCACACATAATCGAAGCTACACTGTGCGACTCGAGCACCAGAGTACGCACGATCTTCTCGAAAGACTCCCTGGAGGAAGGCACAGTGAACCTTTCAACGCTGAAACGGGGCACGAAGGGATGTTTCATCCAGCTCTCTGAATTTCAGATAGTCTTTGAGTATAGCACGTCGACACCAAAAATCCATCTCTTTGTCGAGAGTTTCCGGCTTGAGGAGAGCAGCGAACGGCCTGACCCTCCCGAGACAGTCGAAATTCTGAACAGAGAGCACATTTTACGACAGGCAAGACAATTGCTTGAAATGATAAACGGGCAAACCGAACCCGATGAGAAAGATGGCTATATGTCTGATGGATCCATAAGGTCTCAAGGCAAAGGGACTTTTTATCCTAGCAACAATGGCATGGATCAATCCCATACTGGTGACTCGGACGAGTTGTTCGCGACACAAGTCCATTCGGTACAGCACCACGAACTCCCGAGCGCTCTTCCGAGAAGCCCGCGCGGCCGGCGACCCCTTGGTAATGAACTCCTGGGGTATCTTGAATCCCATGCTAGACCTGCAAAGGAAACGACTCAGCCGGAAGGTGCCGATTCTCAGGATGGCCCTGTCAATGACCAAGACCGGGCCATTTCGATGGAGACCCTGCCTAACGCTGGACCTCTACCCGCCAACGGGAGCCCCCTTTCTGCTCAAGATACGCATAACATAGAGACGCTGATACCATTGCCGTCTCAAAAGCTGCCACCCTCAAACAATTCTCCTGCCAGGCACTCTCTTGCGAAGCCTTCTCCCGTGAGGCCCTTTCCTTCGAGGCACTCTCCCGAGAGACACTCTCCTATGAGGCACTCTCCTGCGGCTGATAGACCCGTCCCTCAAACATCTAGGACGACGGTTTTCGCTCAGCTGGGCAAGGATAGCGTGGACTCCGAGTCAGTCTCACGGACTAAATCGGATCAGAAGCGAAAGGACGATGCCATAGGACAGAATGAGTCTTCAGGAAAGTCTGACAAAAGGCTGGAGGGAAACGACTCACGGCCTGATGGAAATTCAAAAGGACGCAAACAGGTCCCTCCTCGCGTCAAATCGCAATGGGATCCTTCAGATCCGTGGAAGGGCATGACAAGCATCCGACGAAGAGATATCAGGATCCGAGAGGACCAGTTGAAGTTACTAGAGAGCCCACATTGCTGGGTTCCTCCAGAGCCGGGAATGCAAATGCCTCATTGTCATGTGCCCCCTTTGCTCTTACAGCAATGGAACGATGCTATATCCCGAAAGAAATATTCCTCGGAGGAGAAGCCGGAGAAAGGCTCTCCAGAGGACACTGAGCCAGCTCTTCCTGTTGGGTCAAGCTCTGCAATGCACTCGGAATCTGAATCTGAAGAGGAGACGGAGATATACCCCTGGTCCTCCAGCCCTCCGAATCGTGACCCTCGAAATTTGGCAGTGCCTGCAGATAGCAGTCCATTACAAAGGAACTATTTGGATAAAAAGCCGGATGCGGATCCTGCAGAAAATAATAACACTTCTGCTAGTAATCATGATCCGCGTCCGCAAGACTCCGTTCCAGAAACAGTTAGCAGAACAACGGAGGGGATCACATTGGAAACCGACGATTACATTACCCTCCCAACTCAACAGCCGGAACCCGTTGATGTGGCAAGTGACGACTCAGACATGGATATCTCGGTGCCTCATCCTCTTGACGCTGGCTCGCAACAGGAACAGCCCCACAGCCAGGAGGAAGAAGGACCGACAAGTTCTGGACCGCCTCTTCCTAATCCAAAGAGTGTTAACAAGATCCAAGTCGTTGGCATGCCGGCTCCTCGCCCTAAAAGATTGGATGGTGATAACGCAGATCGAGAAAAACCTGCGTCGCAGCAAGGCTCTCCTCAGGCTCTGAATACATCTTCTCATTCCAGGATGATGAATACGTATGACAGCAATGGCCACCTACGGGAAGATCAATCTGGGAAAATGCAGAATTCGCCCGTTTGTAGCGTCGCTGAAGACAGTGAGCCACGAAGAACAGATAACGCCACGACAGAAGATCACGACAATCTATCACAGGCTGAAGAAGCTATGGTAAATTCACAAATCCTCTCTGACCTCAATTTATACTCTCAGCCGACCACTTTGGAGAGTTCTGCACAGTCTATGTCCCAGGCTCCATCTGTGACTCAGGAGCAAACCACCTCGCAGCCATTCGACCAAAGTCAAGTAGTACCTGAATCCCGACTGAACAACGAGGCGGGGTTCCATGCCAATCATAATTCAGCTTCAGGTTCAAGTGCGGACAATCCCACGAACGTCTCTACTGTCGGGGCTCTGAAGCGTTCAGGAGATGAGATGGAAATGGAGGAACAGCCGTCCCCAAAACGATATAGGCCATCTCAGAATCCAGATGCCGTTTCTGTCAGTAATCGACAGGAAACCTCGGTTGAAATCACAGTGACACGCCGACAGACTTTCATGAACAGAGCAACTAAGTTTGCTACGGCGCAGGAAGTATACGACTATTTTCGATATACCTATCCCTCCTATCAAGGAGACTTCACGCATTTCACTAAGATGTGTGCAAAATTGCAAGCTCTTCGGGCTAGGGGTCTGATGCAGCGTTCTTTCCTCTATGACGATTTCGTTATTCGGCATCTACTGGACTATCCGCACTATCTGGAACAGTGTGTTGCTTCGGTGGAAGAGCCGCAACAGTATGAGAACTACTTCTGTTTCAATTTTCTTAAACCGTGTTATAAAAAGCGGGTCCTGGGTGCGGCGGAGGTGGAAATATCAGCAGCGCAAGCTCCAACAGTTGGAGCAAGCTTCTCCGGCAGCCCATCTATTGTTCGCACTGAGTCAAACACCTCCTTTACAGGCAGCTTGGTAAACAGGCTGTCCAAACTTCACACATTTTCACCCCCAAGCGCTCCCCCGAAGGACACTGTCAACCAAGATCGCGTGTCTACTTCCATATCTGCCGCCCAGCAGAAGACAGATGATGGCCCTGCTCCTCAGGAGAGAGCAGAGGATCCTTATGGAAGGCCAGTTGAGAATGAAGTCCCCCCTTCACCTTCGGTACATGATACGGAAAACGAGGCTGATGCCACTAGTTCTCATGGTCACGAGACTGATGATGACGGTGGTGAGACGACGGATAAATACCACGAGACCGCGAGCATTGAACTTGGTGACCTAGAAGATACACCCCGTCCTACTACCCGTCTAACACCTGGAAATCATGCTGAAACGAGCGTCGATAACGAGGGTCAAGATGAGAGGCTTTCCAATTTCCCTCAACTGCATCCCCCGCGAGAGCCCGTCTGGTCTGACTCCCCAAACACACCATTCAAGGTCTGGGCCAGGGCAGATCAAAATCTCCTAATCGAGCGCCGGCGCCGCGGTGGCGCGTTTATGCCGACGGACGAAAAAGGGGTTATTCGGCCACCGATCTATCCGCGAAGGGAATGGGAAGGTGGGATGAGTACCCTGGGGTGGACCTGGGGTTCCAAGGACCATTCATGATATAATACTGTCACCTACTCGAAACAATTCTCGCTGCACCAGGGACACTTGGACGCAGGGCGTTTTTCTGGGGCAAATCGGTGGGCGGGTTACTTTTTTGGTATGGTTCGTAGTACTTAGAAATAAATCGTGGTCGACAAACCTTTTTGGCAGCCTAATTTCCGCATACAAGCGTGGGATAGAACTTGCTTTTTGGGAAGGAAGGGATGGCTATTTTTTGTACTGTACATATTATACCGTTGGTACGGCTCTCATTTTATGATCTTTTGACCATGTATGTATGTATGCTACGCATTTGTCCCTTGTGATACCACTTAGTAATTACGTCTTTTGTTTTTCAATGGAATGGAAATTTCCTTGACCTCGACATCTCTTGTCCGTAATTCTAACATCGCTGCATCACAACTCAGCGTAGGTATCTTGGGAGAAACCGCTTTGTATAGCTCGCATCTCCCTTATTTAGAATACGCACCGCTGATTCTGCCTCTTCGAATTTATTCACGTTACGTATCATGGGTTTTCTCTGCTTTTACCTAGGCACCAACTGCAGTTAAAAACTTCCCTGAACTGAACTAGCAGCTATGTTAGCCAACCCCGCTGTGCTGTGCAGCCTTCGATGTCAAGGACATTGCCACCATTTTTTAGGCTCTCTCTTTACCCCACGCGTGCTTCACTCACTACGAGCCCGTTTAGTTAGTCAGTCTCAACTGCACCCTCCATCGCATTCTGACGCTGTCTGTCGGTAGATCCAGAGTCAACCAGATCTATGATCTGCACTTCAGGTCACGAGGGTACGTAAGGTAAGTCGGATGAGGTCGCTAGGTACATGTACAGTACATAGTTACCCGGTAAAAAGTAGAGCTCAAAAAAAGGAAGAGGACTAGACGTGAAGTTGGGGAGGTGAAGGTGGGAAGAGTGCTTCTTACTTAGACACAACTTGCGTATTAATTGATTAATTGCAGTGTCATTATATTTATCCTCGCAGTGTGGATATCATATGAGCTCAAATGAAGAGCTACATATATATATGTGATAAGTGATGTAGTTTCCAACTTAACACAAGTTCCAAATCCCATTGGGGTCAAAGACCTGACTGAGTAGGCATTGCCCGAGATTCTGAAGTGCCTGAGCGCTCCTGAGAAGGATGGTCTCAGCCTGCGAACATTGTACTCTGTACTGGCATATCACATCTGCTGAAATGAACGAGCCGGGGTCATCGAACCATTTAATAACAATGCTGGTCTATTCCACGTATTTGCTATATGTATGTACCAAGTGTTACTCCTTGTCTGTTGTCGGGGCCGCTGCATCGCCATTCCTAAGAAGGTTTAATAAGCAAAGCCCTAACTTGAAAGTTACTATTGAACCCCTTTGTGTCTTCTTGTAGAAGGATAATCAAGCACCAAGTGACGAAATATATCATTATTACGTATTCCACAACAAATATACAACCCCGGGACGTTGATCAGGTAACGGTAATGTAAGTGGTGTTCACAGTGGGTTCTCATTGCCTCTCTCCGAGCTATGCGCGAGCACCCCGAAAAGCTCTCCCCGAGTTTCCGAAATAATGGATCCAGCCCAAGTAATTGGACATGTCATCGATCTTTTGGTGAAGCAATGGCCAGTTCTTCCTCGAATTGTCCGAGCATTTTGATGGAGAAAGGGGAATTTATATAAAAGACTGCAGGAATGTCCTGTTTTTCGCTGATCGTGCATCATTTCTTCATTCAACGTCATAGATAAGTATTTCCTAATCTATACCCAGAGACCTCCAAGTTACGAACTATATAAAATTTCAAAAAAATAACATGCCCTCCACAGAACCGCCGCATCTTTGCTTCCGTCCCTTTGTCGAGGCCTTGAAATCGGACAATGATCTCGTGGAGATCAATACCCCCCGTCGACCCGCATCTCGAGGTGGCAGCCACCACCCGCAGGGTCTGCGAGACGGACGACAAAGCCCCGCTGTTCAACAACGTCAAGGGCACCAAAGACGGCCTGTTTTGCATCCTCGGCGCTCCCGGCTCCCTCAGGCGATCCAGCCGGGACCGATACGGACGACTGGCGAGCCACCTGGGCCTCCCACCCACCGCGGGTATGCGTCAGATCCTCGACAAGACGCTCTCCGCGGTCCATCTCCCACCGATCCCGCCCAGGATCGTCCTAGAGATGGCTCCTGAAAGCAGGACAAGCTGGAAGGGGACGAGATCGACCTGACGCGGCTCCCCGCGCCGCTGGTCCACCGGGCCGACGGCGGCAGGTACATCTAGACGTACGGCACGCACATCGTGCAGTCCCCGGACGGCACATGGACGAACTGGGCCATCGCCCGGGCGATGGTGCACGACAGGAACAACCTGACCGGGCTGGTCATCGAGCCGCATTATCTCTGGCAATCCACCAGATGTGGAAGAAGGAGGAAGGCCAGGACGTGCCGTGGGTGCTGGCGTTCGGCGCGCCGCCCGCAGCGATCATGGCCGCGAGCATGCCCGTCACGGAGGCGCACTACGTGGGCGCGATGACGGGCGCCGATCAAACTGGTCAAGTGCGACACAGCGAAGCTCCGCACCACGAAGGCCAACTCGAAGGACTTCTCCAGACGGATCGGCGACCTCATCTTCAACCACAAGGCCGGGTACACGATCCACCGGATCGTCCTGGTCGGGGACGATATCGACGTGTACGACGGCCGGGACTTCCTTTGGGCGTTTGCCACGCGCTGCCGGCCCGGGATGAATGAGACCTTTCTTCGTGGATGTCAAGGGTTTCCTGCTGATCCCGTACATGTCGCATGGGAACGGCCCGCGGGCGAAGGGTGGGAAGCTCGTGTCGGATACTCTGTTGCCTGTGAGCACACGACGGGGGCGGATTGGGAGGTTGCGGATTTTGAACGCTCGTATCCCCAGGAGGGTCAAGAAGAGGGTTTTGGCGAATTGGGCGGCGTGGGGGTTTCGGAGCGAGGAATGATCGTGTCGTCTTTACGGAACCAAAAATTCCAAGTCCTCGAATGCTTGATATAGCTCATGCGATAAATTATTCCATATACATCTCCAGCCGCGTGTGGAGATGTCATATTTATCTTGTCTGAGACTGTCCCTGTTCAGGAAGATGGATTGGCAGATTAGGCCCGAGGACTGCACTGCAGCATCTACCAATTCGAAGCAAGAAGAGAAGCCTTTCAACTTTTTTGGGATTGAGGGTATCTATCTATACGTATGTACAATAGAACTGTGTAACTCTAGCTACAACCATATCAGATCGACCAACTAGATAAAAATCAATCTCGTGAGACCGCCTCTCCTCATAATAGCGTAAAAGAATAACATAGATCGTGGTATCCATAAAAAAAATCCTGAGATTCAATGCAATTTCCGGTGCAGATGTTCAAGGAAAGCTCAAGGAAAGAAACGTAGCGTAAAAGAAAGCCAGGGGTGAGAAAGTCGTGGCACACTTTGAACGCCATAAAGCAGGGCCGAGTGGAATGATCAGGATGACCGTTGGAGTCATATGCGGTTCCTCTTGACGGGAATTGATTTGGTAGTCATAAGGAAAGGAAAAGGAAGGCCTTAAACGTGCCGGTACGGCTCGTAGGCCTCAGCTCTCATGTTCTGCATGGGGACGTTCGAGGAGTACTGTGTTTTGGGGTAGTTGCTGTACGCGCCGGTGTTGACGGGCTCGTAGGTGTAGGGAGTTTTCTCGGCGGTGACGCGCTTACTCCTCCTGTCGCCGTGGTAAGGAGAACGTCCCGAGCAGCAGCACGAGCTGAGCAGCCAGAACAAGCCCGCGCCGAGAGAGAAGGCGACGGCCAGCCATGTCGTGGCGTACATGTGGCTGCCCATGGTGCCGTGGATGCCGTAGGACTTCAGGGTACTGTTGAAGGTGCCGGTGACGACGGCATAGAGGGCGGTTGCTGTGACCGAGGCGGCGATGGTGAACAACAGCGAGACCTGCAGCAAGTCAGCATCTGTTACTTTCCCCGTAGAATGCCAAATAGAATGAGACACATACCCCCGACACAAGGCTGGTGACGCAGCTGCCCCAGCGGCTGCAGATGGCGAAGATTCCGACGAGCAGTTCCGCAGCCGTCGCGAAGAAAGCAACGATATAGGCGACGAACATCCACTTGGTCACGTCTCGGTAGGTATTGAGGGCCTTCTGGAGCTGTTCCGGGAAGAGGTCTTCGATGTTCGTGTTGTTCAGCTTCCAGACCTCGACGGGGTTGAACCAGAACGAGGCCTTCTTCTCGGAGCAGAAGGTGACCTTGAAGTCGTCGCCATCCTTGTCTCCGGAGCAGTAGTTCCACAGGCCGATGATGTAGAAGTCCTTCAGGTTGAGCTCGGACTTGGACTGGTTCAGGAGGTTGGCCAGTTTATCGGCGGTATCTTGGTCCAGCCCCGCATTCTCAGCAATGTCCGCTACAATCTGCGGGTCCGAGGTGAAGTTGCTCAGATCGGCCTGGATGACGACCAGTTAGTCACACGCACAACTATGGACCACCGCTGCTCATTCTTACCCGGAAGAAATGCAGATCGGTCAGCGTGGTCGAGTTCTTGTTCGTGCAGCCGAGGCCCACGAGGATGAGGCAGATGGCCGATGCGATGGTGAGGGCGTAGGGCGTGAAGATACACGCGATGCGGCCCGCCTTGCCCATGGTGATAGCGGGGATAAAGCGATCCCGGGCGGTGAGTTGAGCGGCGCAACCGTGCGGTCGGAGAAGCGTCGAGCGGGATCGACCGATGCCGGTAGACGAGCGGAGCGGGGAGCACGGAGCCTCAGAGGGGAGGAAGAGGGATGGAAAAGGGACAGACACAGGAAGACGGATTGCCAGGACCGAAGGGTAGGGAAGAAACATGCGGTTTTATGGAGGAGCATCCGCTCTCCACCGCGGGCTCAGCCTCTGACGCTGCGTGGATGCTGTGGCTGAGGCACGCCTGTTGCTATTCTTTGCGCCAAGAATGTCGTTCTCGGTGGCTGTACGCGTCTCCTCTGCTCGTCCTCCTCACCCGCTACGGCCTCTTCTCTGCTCTGCTGCTCGTTGGCTGCGCGCGTCTCACGGCCCCATATCTCTTGGGCTCTCTCCGGAAACCACCGCTCTCGTCTCCACCGCTAGCCCAATCCACGTCTGCAGAGGTCGCGCAAACCCTCCGGGGCGTCGTCATCCAGGCCGTGGATCTTCGCTGCCAAGCGCGCAGCCCGCATACTTGGCAGCTCGACCATCCTCGTTCGCGGATCTCGTCTAAGATATCCATGGATGCCCGATTTCGAGGAGAGCCTTATCTGGACTAGCGCTGACTGATGGACCGCACACAGACGCTATCCATGGATAAAGATCCGTTGTGTGATATTGAAGCAAGGGTTCGTCTTGATATGGCCTTGATGACACAATCTGTCGTCCTCAGCTGGCTCCTGCCAGCATTCCTCATCGATTAAGACTCACGATCAAGAGATTTATCGATCTGACTGCCCAATACAGCAGACTTGATTCTTTGACGGTTCACCATCCTGTATGCGATACAGCATCATCTGGCATGACACGGCATCCGGCTTCATGCAGGATTTTGCTGTCCAAGGTCCCGTCATCCACCGCACGCTGTACTCCTGATCCTACTTCACATTTACAATATGGCTTGATTGAGCACTGGAGGCTTACAATACAGTCATTTGTGCCTGTCCCTTTAGATAAGAATGCTGAAAACGAGAAAGCTGACTCGGGAGACCGTCATCCTGGATGGTGACTATAAACGGCTGGGATATGGCTGCTTGACCTTGGTTTGTCGCATGACGCCGCGTCAAGTGAGCCTTAACCGTCGAGCGAAAAACCAATTATTAGGCTTTCTATAGAATGGAAACTCAACATTGGCTGCATTAATATTATGTAACCAGGCTTATTTAACGTAATCAACCACCGAGCGACGAATACCACCGAGCGACGAATTTTCGCCGCACCCACTATAATTTTGAAGCTTTTCAACCACCAATACAATTAAATTAGATTATCTAGTAGTTGAATATATAGCTATTTATTAGGACAATTCCTTATGGTATGTCCAATAGTCCCACAGCCACTGCAGCATTGTGGAGCTCGCTGTCAAGGCATAGGTGTAGGCTCATCAAGCTTCTCATTAAGCTGCATATCAAGCTGCTGAATGCGATTTTGGCCTTCTTGTACAGATAAAAGGGTATCATTACCTAGAATAGCATGCCTTCTTGCCTTCTTTCTAGTTTTCCGCTCAGTCTCAGCTCGTAGAGTCCTAATTTCATCTTGAAGAAGAAGGTTCATATTCATTGCCATCTGCACGGCCTTTTCAAGATGATGAATATGAGACATTGGGCTGCTAGAAAGCTTTTGCTTTCTTGCACTAAGGCTTTTTTGTAAGCTGCGAACCTTGTGATCCAGCTGGTGAAGATTCTGAGGAGTTTGAAAAGCAGAGGAGACTGAACTTTCAACTGAAGCTGGTGGTGTTGGTGTACAAAGCTGAAAGATAATCTTTGCAAGAACCCACTCTTTATCAAGTGGCTTAAGTCCAGCTCCTGCAAAGCCTTTGCATATATTGTCTGGAGTAAACACTTTTGCACAAGCAGGTGGATATAGAGATAGAAAATCTTCCTTGTCAATATGGTTGTTGCCAGCAATCATTCTCTTTTCAAGCAGTTTTCCGTACGCGCGCTTAAGCGGGCCAAAAACACCAACATCAAGTGGTTGCAGGAGATGAGAGGCATGTGCAGGCATGCAAAGACAGACAATTGCATTCTCCTTGCAGAAAGTATCAAACTCTGCAGTTAAATGGCTACTATGGCCATCAAGAATAAGCAAC